>Ga0315280_10000191_pt1 | contig 119340 bp, 124 predicted proteins | sample YL17G06_40_MG_FD_203697 | JGI IMG/M metagenome (GOLD analysis project Ga0315280, IMG submission 203697) | Sediment microbial communities from Yellowstone Lake, YNP, Wyoming, USA - YL17G06_40 | ecosystem: Environmental > Aquatic > Freshwater > Lake > Sediment | place: USA: Wyoming | collected... | reverse complement strand
TGTAACCTCTATAAAAAGACGTATTCAACACACTGAAGTTGCGTTGAAAATCATCGTGTATAATCTGATGATTTTGGCTAAAAAGATTGTCGAGGAGGAATACTTTTGAGACAAAGCCGGAGAATACTTTCAATTACGCCCCACAGGACTACAAATCTAGAAAAAATTTATTATTTCTTCTTATATTGAGACTAAATAACAATGCAACCAGAACTAAAACCAATTTCAAATGAGCCAGCTCTTTTCATAAATAAAAAAATTCTCGTAGTAGCAGACCTACACATAGGTATAGAAAGTGAGCTAAGAGAACAAGGGATAAACACCGCGTCTCAGACACAAACAATGACAAATCGTCTAATTGCTTTATTTAAAAAATACAAACCAAAAGAAATCATATTGCTAGGCGACATAAAACACAATATACCCTCATCAACAATACAAGAAAGAAAAGATGTGAGAAACTTCCTCGAAACAATACAAACACATGGAATTATACATATCATACCTGGTAACCACGATGGCAACCTACAAAAAATATCACCACTAGACATAATCATTCATCCCTCAGATGGATTTGTCTTAGAAAACCTAGGTTTCGTGCATGGTCATAGATGGCCTAGTAAAGAAATAATGCGGTGCGATCAAATTATTATTGCACATACACACCCAACGATAATGCTTACAGACAGACTTGGACATAAAAACTTCGAGCCCTGCTGGATAAAAGGTAATTTTTTAGACAGTAAACTGAAAGAAAAATATCTTGGATCTGCTTCTCCAAAGATACTGATAATGCCTGCTTTCAACCCGTTGTGCGGAGGCATCGCGGCTAACCAAGAAGGAATCACAGGGCCAATCGGAAAAATAATAGACATGGAAAATGCCGAAGTTTACCTACTTGATGGATCGGCTCTTGGAAAAGTGAAAGATATTAAATGAAAATCAAGTTAAGCTTAAATAATGCATATTTAATAATGGAGACAACTCTCAGATATAAAATAAGTTGATGACCTATGGAATTAAATCTATCAGAAACAACGAGACAAATACTCTCTGCATTCTTACTAATAATTATGCCATTGATAGTCATAGGATTGGGCATTGTCTTCAAAATTTGGTTTTTATGGTATTATATGTTAGCAATACTATGGTTTGGAATGGGATTTATCTTTTTTGGCGCAATAAGCGCAGAGCTAGAAAATAATAAATATTAGACTGCATTGCATTTGTAGAATGACAACAGTTTTTTCCGTATTAAATCCAAAAATACAAAAACTACTTACTTACAAAAAGATAGATCTACCTACTGAGCCCCAGATTAAGGCGATTCCAACAATACTTGAGGGAAAAAACGTTCTATTAATAGCACCAACAGGACTTGGAAAAACAGAAGCAGCTCTTTTACCGATTTTTCATAATTTTTTAAAAGAAAGAGAATCGAGCTTGGAGCAAGATAAAAAACACAAAGGCATATCAATTCTATATGTTACACCTCTTAGAGCATTGAATAGAGATATGCTTAGAAGAACTCTTGAATGGGGAAAAGAACTGGGAATTGAAATAGCGGTACGTCATGGAGATACACCGCAAAATGAGAGAACCAGGCAGTCGAAAAACCCACCAGACATGCTTATTACTACACCTGAAACGTTACAAATCCTTTTCATAGGGAGACGACTGAGAAAGCACCTGGAAACCATCAGATGGGTTATAGTTGATGAGATACACGAACTTGCCGGTGATGAGAGGGGGGCACAGCTGGCCGTTGCTTTAGAAAGATTATATGAATTGACTAAAGAAAAGAACCATGATTTTCAAAGGATTGGCTTGTCTGCTACCGTTGGTTCACCAGACGAAGTGGCTCGTTATCTTGGTGGTCTAGATAAAGGAAAATTCCGCGATGTTAAAATATTGGAAGTCGACGTCACCAAACATATCGACATAAACGTAGAGATACCGTCTATCAAAAAAACCGATTACGTCGGCGCAGGATCTCTGTCAATCGAACCTATTTCTTTTGCCTCACTTAGAAGATGCAAAGAGCTCATAGATGATCATGTTTCAACCCTTCTTTTTATAAACACTCGCGATGGTGCAGAAATTCTTGCCTCTCGTTTTAACATATGGAAGAAAGATATGCCGATTGGCGTCCATCATGGTTCTCTATCTAAAAACGCCCGAATTGAAGCGGAAGACGAATTTAAAAGTGGCAAACTAAAATCGTTGATATGTACCTCCTCATTGGAATTAGGTATTGATGTCGGTGATACTGATTTTGTCATACAGTATAATTCTCCACGAGAGGTTACAAGAATTGTACAGAGAATAGGCAGATCCGGCCATAGTATAGGTAGAACTTCAAAGGGAGTAATCCTATCAACTAACCCTGAAGATATGGCCGAAAGCTTGGTGATAGCCAGGAGAACTCTAAAAGGCGAACTTGAAAAACTAAGCGTGAGGCAAAATCCTTTGTCTGTACTTACCAATCAGATTACTGCTATAGCTTTGGAATATGGCAGAATAAAAGCAGACAAAATGTACGAGATAGTCAAAAGATCTTATCCGTTCCACACTTTAAAGCAAGACACTTTCAACATGACAATACAGCAACTGAAAAATCAGCGTACAATTTGGTTGGAAGAGAATTTTGTTGTCAAAAGAATGAATTCAAGAAATTATTTCCTTGACAACATATCAATGATTCCCGATGAAAAAACATACACTGTGGTCGATATAAGCACGAGAAACAAAATAGGAATTTTAGATGAAAGTTTCATTTTGAATTATGGTTTTGAAGGGGCGAAATTTATACTACGTGGAAGACCTTGGGTGATTGTAAAAAGGGATGAAAAAGGATTATTGGTTTCTCAGTCAAAAGAAATAGGAACGATACCTTCCTGGACTGGAGAGGACATTCCCATACCCTTTGAAGTAGCCAGAGAAGTAGGAAAATTAAGAAGACTTGCTTCCCAAGGGGCTAAAATAGAAGAGTATCCTTGCAACAGTGAAACCCTTGATAAGTTTTTACAGCAGATATATAACCAGAAAGCACAGAGATTTATCGTTCCAGATGACAATACGATAACTATCGAGATCGAAGACAAAACCGTAGTGATAAATGCATGTTTTGGAACAAAGGTGAATGAAACTCTAGGACGTTTAATCTCTGCTTTATTAGTACAGTCTTTGGGGGAAAGCGTTGGAATAAATAGCGATGCATATAGAATCAATCTCGAACTTCCCGGAAGGATTCCGGTCGATAGAATCAAAGATATACTTTTGAAAACAAAGCCCGAAACGCTTGAGTACTTGTTGCAAACTATTTTGAGAAACTCCACATACGTAAGATGGCAACTGGTGCATGTGGCAAGAAAATTTGGTGCCATTAGCAAGGATTTTGATTACAAAAATGTTGGAGTTAAAAAACTACTTACGCTTTTTGAGAACAGCCTTATATTTGAGGAGGCTCTTGATAAACTTGTATGGGAAAGGATGGATGTTGAAAACACCAAACAGGTTTTGAAAGAGATACAAAGTGGCAAGATAGATATCCATATACAGAGACTCTCACCCATTGCAATCGCAGGATTTGAAACCATTCGTGGACTCATGGTTCCACAGCGAGCAGATAGATCTATTCTCATGGCTTTGAAAAATCGATTGGAAAATACCGACATAACACTTGTATGCACTAACTGCAATCATACCTGGAATACAACAGTTCATAGAGCCGATATGAAACCTAGGTGCCCACGATGCAGCGCGATAAAAATCGCTGTTTTATACAGATATAATAAAAATTTAGCAAAGCTTCTCACTAAAAAAGGACGAACAAAAGAGGAAGAAAAAGAGGTTAAAAGACTTCATAAAAATGCAAGTCTTGTTCTTAGCCATGGGAAATTTGCTTTGCTGGCATTGATGGGCAGAGGCATTGGCCCAGATGCTGCCACTAGAATACTGGGAAAATACAATAAGACTCAACTTGAAAAATCAGAAGAGTTGCAGATCAAATTCCTGCGAGATATTCTAAAAGCAGAGTTGACCTATGCGCGAACTAGGGGATTCTGGGATAATAACTAATTTATTAAGGGGATTATCAAAAGCGACATTATATAACTTAGAATCGAGGAAATGGGCGTAAACCTACATATGATACAACTAAAGCAGAATCTGCTGTGGTAACACCTTATTTGTACTATTATCATGTATTTTAAATAATATACTGGATAAATTTAAATATAAAATACATTGTATTTATTAATAGAATGAAACTTCTAACAAAAATAGGGGCAGTATTGTTGGTATCGATCCTGCTGATATCTTCTATTTATGTAGTGTCATTCATGGAATCTGAAGAATCAGCCGATGGTAACAATAACGGAGGAACTATTACCATTGTTGTTCCCGATAACCAAGGCCCTCATAAGGTTACTCATACTGTTCTTGTAGAAGATGGTACTTGGACCGAATGTAAGAACTGCCCGGAGGTTGCTAAAGCCATACATGATTTATATGAATCTGGTGACTACAACTTCTACTACATCAGCATGATTGATGATTATGTTCCAGCTTCAACACATTTAAAGGACGACTATAACATACTTGGTTTTCCGACTGTTTTCATTGACGGCGGATACCAAGTTATAATGGGTTCGAACAATTTCGAATCTGTTTTTAAAGATAAGATTTCAGCAGCCAAATCAAGAGATGAACCTGCTCTGCATTTGAACGTCACTGCCACATTGACTGAAAGCAAAGATCAGATGAAAATTCATGTATTTGCAGAAAATTATGGAACTAAAACGTACACTGGTCATATCAAAGTCTATTTAACTCAGATAATTTCCTCTTTGAATGATTATGAAGGTAATCCGTATCATTTTGGTTTCTTAGATTACATAATAAACGAGGAGATAACTATCGACGCTAAGGGAAGTACTTCTAAAGATAAAACATGGGATGCTACAAGTTTAGATCCAGACAATCTCATGATTATAGCCACTGTTTTTAATCCGGAAGGGCACCAAACGTATTCGGACCCACCATCTAACAAACAACCATTTACTGCGTATTATGCCGATGCAACTAATGGTACTTTGGCCGTGGAGGGTGGAAATCTGCCTCCAGAAATTGGAATAACCTCTCACCAGAACGGAAAGATATATCTCAACGATAAACTCTTTTTGAAATTTTTATACAAAAATACATTATTGAAGAATACAATTTTAATTGGGAAGGCGACAATAAAGGCATACGCTAAGGACGACTCTAAGATTGAAAAAGTTGAATTCTACCTAGACGGCGATCTAGTTGCAACGTTAAGTTCAGAACCCTATGAATGGAAATGGACTAAAACCGCCATTGGACAACATACCATAAAGGCCATTGCTTATGATGATACGGGAAAAACTTCAGCAGATAGCATAGAGGTTGTAGCGTTTATTAATTTGATAGGATTACTCCCCTCTTAACGATATGATAGTTTTTCCCAATATTTTTTGTGAAATAGGAACAAAGCCTCATTTCACTTATTTACTAGCCATAATGCTTCCTAAGTTACTAGCAAAAGTAGCCAAACATGGATAAACGCCCCGTCTTAGACTTCCAATCACCCTAAATGCAATATATTGGGGAGAATTAAACTGTTTTGTAATCCATCTGTAGCCCTCTTCAAGCTCCTTTTTTGTCATATTTTTTGGTTCAAAAACAACGTTTTTCCTATTGTATTTTGACCAATCGTGAGTTAAAATACGACCCTCAGCCTCAAGTTTCCTAAACAAAGGAGTACCAGGATATGGAGTCAACACTGCAAAAATGGCTGCATCAAGCCTTAACTCCTGAATATTAACGAGTGTAGATTCAAAAACATCAACCGTATCCTCATCAAAACCAAAAACAAAAGTCCCATCAATCGCCATATTATACTTATGTATTGTTTTAACAACACGAGGGTAATCCTCAACCTTATTACCTTTTTTATGGACATTATCCAATACCTGCTGAGAAAAAGACTCGAAGCCAGTAATCCACTCTATGCAACCAGCTTCATGAGACAACCTGATAAGCTCCTCATCACGAGCGAGAACATCGATGTTACCATGGCAAATGAATTTCTTTTTCAAACCTTTCATATTTCTAAAAATCTCTTTTGTGTAAGGAGGTTTTATTGTTAGAGAAAGATCTTTAAAATAGAGAATTTTTTGCGGGATTGACTTAATTTCATTAATAACGTCTTCCATAGGCCTTGCAAAAAACTTTGAGCCACCTGGCGTATTTGAAAACTGGCAAAAATCACATCTATCCGGGCAACCACGTGTTGCTTCAATTGGGCTCACCAATTTAAAACCCGAAGACACAAAATCAGCAGTTGGGGGAAGTATAGGATAATCGCTGTAATCTTTAGATTCATAAAATGGCTGTAGCTTACCTTTTTCAAGATCTTCTGCTACCGTAGGCCAAAGTTTTTCAGCAACACCAATCAACACAGTATCTGCATGTTGTTTTGCTTCTTTTGGAAGAGCAGATGGATGGATTCCCCCTAAAATGACAATTTTCCCTCGTTTTCTAAATTTATCTGATACCTCATATGCTATCCCGGCAGCTCCTGTTTTAAAATTTATTAGTACTGCAGTAAAGTCTGCATCAAAGTCAATATTTTCATTTACTTTCAAAATCTTAACAATATGTTTTTTTGGTGTAATTGCTGCTAGTTGAGATTCGAAAATTGCTGACCTGTAGGAGAAAACTGATGTAAAAGATTTTAAAGAAGATTTAAACACTGTATCTAAATTAGTTTCCCCCAAGATCAAGAGTTTCATTTATACTGCCGCGTAATACAAGAAGCATTAAAAAGTTTGTCAAGATGTTGAGAAATATAAATATCAGGAATAAAGAGGAAAACGATAGCATGAAGTATTTTCTTAATCCCATGTTTATTGGCAAAATTTTGAAAAGCTATCTTTTTGATATAAATAGAATGTGGGAGATGGATCCGAAAACATTGCAGGAGTTCCAAGAAAAAAAGATTCGCGAAATTGTAAATTATGCATATTATAATGTTCCATTTTATAGAAAAAAATATCAAGAAGCGAATTTTAATCCTAAAGATATCGAAACTATCGACGACTTCAAGAAGATACCCTTTGTCACTAAAGAGGATTTACAAAACACATCTTTAGAAGATTTACGTCCATCAACAATAAAAAAGGAAGCTATGATAACGACTACCTCTGGAACAATAGGTAAGCCTCTTTCAATATATATAACCCTATTTGATATCGTACAAGGTTTATTTGGCTACTTAAGACCTTTTAAAGAATATGATATCAGCTGGAGAAAAGACAGGATAGCGTTAATTGTTGATCTTCGGATGGGTAGTGTGGAGAGGAAGTATCTTAATGAGGGCGTATTTCCAAGTTTTAAGCCACTTATATCTTTTGACAACATACGTGTTTTTAGTTTGAAAGATAAAGCTGAAAAGTTGATAAATGAACTAGATGAATTTCAACCTGATTTTATCGGTAGTTACCCTGGAAAACTTACTCATCTGGCTTTGTTAAAGGAGAAAGGTTTCGGTGAAAATATTAATCCAAAGGCAATTGGAACGACTGGTGAACTCTTTGATAAACATTTAAGAGCACTTGCCGAAGAAGCATTTAATACAAATGTGTATGATACTTACGGTGCGACTGAAACAGGTCCTATAGCTTTTGAGTGTCGCAAGAAAAAGATGCATATCGATGTTGATCTTATCTACGCTGAATTTTTGAAAGATGGGAAACCTACTGTTGGTGAGGAACCTGGTAATATTGTCGTAACTAAGTTGTTTGGTAAAGGGACTCCAATAATTCGGTATTCTGGTATCAATGACATAGTGGCTCCTTCAAATGAGACCTGTGAATGCGGATTGAGGCATAGTTTGATTAAAAAGATTTACGGCAGAGATAACTTGTATTTGATTTTTCCAGGCGGAAAAATTATGTTACAATCGGCAATATCGGAGATTTTTGGCAGGGCGGTATACGAATATAGAACAAGGATGTTCAAAGACATTCAGATTGTTCAACATGGATTAGACCAGATAGAAATTAAGGTGGTTATTGATCATGATCTTAAGGAAAATGCCCTGATTAAAGATATTTTTTCGATGATCAAGAGAGGGTTCTATGAAAAGATCGGTTCAGATGCCGATGTACATGTTACTGTGAATGAATTTAAGAAAATTGATCAAGGTGAATACATTGTTTCAAAGATAGACAAAGATAAATTCAATAGAAGGATATATCTCTAAGTTTTAAATCTCAACAAGTAACATGGTGTTTTTACGAGAATTTCTACAGATAGGATTAAGAAAAATAATAAAGTATTTAAAGGGTAAATTATTAGCTATATTAACAAATGTTAATAGGAGGTAAAAAATGAAAGTTCTTTTATGTCATGGTGATGTGTGCGAAACAGTGAAATGCCCTTCTGTAGAAATAAAAGAGGACTGCGTGGTTATCGGTGAATATGATAACATCTGCACCTTAACACACAAGCAGTTCGATATTCTCAAGGAAAAAATAAAGAGAAACGAAATTTAAGGAATAATTCTTCTTTTTTTAATTCTTTTTCTTAATGTATGTGGTATCCTTCTTTGTTTTGTTTATACATTTCTATACTTTCTTGAAGGATCTCTGTAAGGAATGTTATTCTCTTCTCATTGGTATCGCAACCATATGCAATCAGTGTCCCATATAATGTCACATAATAAGGTCTAATAACTCCATTGTCGTATCCTAAAGTAACAACTGAAAACATAGGTATCGCTGTCGCACTATCTTTCTCGTAGACCTGCTGAGAATTTTTCAAATCATCGGTCGTGTGATGAATGTTTATATAAATAAAAGTGATAGTGGAGTTTTCGAACTTGATTGTTTTATAAAACATCTCTTGTTTTCCAAATTCAACATGAAAAAGTTGTTTTATCAGTGGATACATGAGATCGCATCCTTCGCAGGCATCTCCACTATACTCTAAAAACACTGGGCCTTTTGTCAGATTTTCCAATACAAAATCAGGATGTGGTGCATTTTTGGCAGTGGCAAAGGTGAACTCTTTTATTGTATAATATTCAAGTTTAATGCAACTTAAACAAGTGACTTTAACAATACCAGATAATACATCATTGTACACATTAGTAAAGGCGAACATCCCCCCTAATGCACCAGAGACAAGTAGCAATGCACTTACTTGAAGGACAAGCATCTTTTTCATATTATATCCTCTCAAATTTTATCCTTTTCTGGGGACATGCAGTTACACATTTTCCACAGAGAATACATTCTGGATCCCGATGCATGTTCGGAACGTCAATTCCCATGGGACACGCATAGGAACAGATATCACATTGAGTACATTTCTCTTTATTCACAGAAATATGGAGAAAACTAATCTTGTTGAAGGGGGCCAACAGAGCACCGACCGGACAAAAATAACGACACCATCCACGTTCAATAAGGAAGATCAGTACAAGAAACAGAATGAAAATGATCAGTGCGACTGGAAAGAAATAATTTGGTACATATTTTCCAGGATTGAGTATCAAAATCGGAATTGTTCCTGTCAGAAAACCAACGGGACAGATATTGGTAAAGATAAAACCTATTAAATAAGAGGTGACAAAAACCAATCCAATGAGAAGAACGTATTTTGCGTATCGTAAATATCGCTCAATTTTATGTTGACCCAACTTCTTTATTATTGAGTATTTTTTGAATTTTCTAGCAATTCGTCCAGTTCCTCTTTGAATGAGGCCAATAGGACATGCCCACCCGCAGACTGCTCTTCCAGTTGTAACACCAAAAAATCCTAAAATAAGAAGAGGATAGACAAACAATTTCCAGGTGGAACTGCCCCTATCCACACTTTGTTCGAGTGATCTTAATGGACATCCAGATGTTGCAGCAGGACAGGCATTACAGTAAAGAAAAGGGTAGCAAAACCCGGTTTTTAGTCCGAGTGCCCCAAGATTAGCAGAAAAAAAGGATAAAATTTGGACATATAATCTTTTTATCTGAAATTTCATCGTAATCTCTTTCTTCTAAATAATAACATTCCAAGCGCAACAGCTAGCAAGAAGGGTACTAACTCAAATCCTGGTGTTTTCTTATCATTATTTCCGTTGCCATTTTGATTTCCATCTGGAACCTCTGAACTAAGTATGGTTTTTTTTGAAGAGTTAAACCAGTTACTACCGCTTTCAACCAATACTTTGGAAGTGATATAGGTTGCATCTTCATGCATAAGAGTGACATTTTTTTGGTAACGACCTGCACTAACTTCATCCATGGAAACATTTACATACGGATAACAAACGCCGGTGTTGCCATTACATTCCTCTACGACCAACCAGACTCCAGATGGAGAATCGCCACTAATATTAACTGAAAACGTGACCGTTGATCGCGGGGTCGGTTTAGGGGGAGATAACGTTATTTCTCCGATCGTTGGCCCAGCTCCAACTCCAATACTTGTTCCTAAAAAACTCATCACTATCAATGCAGTAAGTACAATAATCTCTCTTTCATTTTTCATGTCTTTGTATCTCCCCTTCATTCTTTCTTTAGCAACTCATCAAGTTTTGAAGCGAGCGTTGCGTAGTTTTCGTAACCATAGTGTGAATAATAAATATTTCCCTTTTGATCAAAGATATATAGTGTAGGAACACCTTCGGGAGCGTATTTATTCATGATGGTTCCTTGATGGTCATCAACACCAAATGTCCAATTTAGTTCAATATCTAATTGTTGATTAAACGCATAGATAAAGTCACGTACAAGCTCAGGTGTTTCTCCTAATGAAATCCAAACGTCTATTGAGATTATTGCTACTTTATCGCTTGAATAATTTTCTGATATATTTTTTAGTGAAATCGTCTCGTATATGCACGGCTGGCAATTAACTGCCATGAGGTCAAGAACAACTATTTTTCCACGATAGTTCTCCAAATGTTTTGTAGTGCCATCAAGCATAGTAAATGTAAAATCTTCCCCACCATCATTGTCGTTTTTTGGTGATTGAAGACAACCGGACAATGCAGACAATAAAAAGATAAACAGAACAATTAATGATAATCTCTTTACTGATCTAATGCTACTCACCCTTTAGATTATAAGCAATGTAATAAATAGAGCTACAGGTAACCATTAATTTTCTGTTTCAATATATCTTTAGGCATTGCACCTACGAATTTATCCACCAGATTACCTTTTTTAAACACAAGCATAGTAGGTATGCTCATTATCTGATATTTCATCGATGTGCGTTGATTTTCATCGACGTTTAGTTTTGCAAAGACAATTTTCCCCTGCATCTCTTTTGCTAATTCATCGATAATGGGACCAACCATTCTGCAGGGACCGCACCAAGGTGCCCAACAATCTACAATTATAGTCTCATATTTTTTAACAATTTTATCAATATCAGCATCTGTTATATGAATCGGAGAATTTGGCCAATTATTTTCGTTCATATTTGTTCCTCTTGTTCCATATACTTTTGAGTATTCCTCTAGTTTTTTTCTTCGTATCTCTTCAATTTCATTTGTTTTGTTCATCCTGCAACCATTTTCTTATCCTTAAATAGCCTATTTTTTTTTCTCCATCTAGCCATAAAATAGGCGCAGTTATCTGTAAATCTTCAAATATGTCATGGGATTTTGCAAGTCGAAAATCTTCATCGCTCCATTTGTTAATATCATGTGGAAATGTTATCATCTTTATATCGGATCTTCCTTCCAAAATTTCTTTCGTCTGCATACATTTCGTACAGTTTTCCAACGAGAACAATATTTTTTCACTCATTGCTAATTCCCCATATTTTTGCCGTTATTATTTAATTTTAATGGGCCAGGCCGGAATCGAAAAAAGAAATTATGCTCCTTTAGAGCATTTCAATCCCACAATGGTCTAGTTCTAACCCAGAATCTTGTTTTTCTATATATACCTTCTTTAGATGGGTACTGCGAAGTTAATTGTTGATACCCTTATGATCTTTCCGTGTTAACATATAACATATGTCAGGAAGTAGTGTGAACATATCAACAGATAATTTCCAGGTACCACCAACAGAAACTTTTATTAAAAGAGATGCGCTTTAATATTTCATTCGGGCTTGATGGGATGACGAAAGAAAAGAAAAAATTTAAAAATTTTTTTACCTTTGAAAAAGAAAAAAAATTAGATGAAAAACAAACGATTCTTAACGAAAAGAAAAAAGCTAAGGAAATGAAAAAACAGAACCGCCTTAAAGAAAAAAAACACAGGGCTATGGGAAAATTCTTACTTAAGAAAAAAAAATTAGGTGGAAGAAAACTTAAAAAAGATAAAGAAATAAATAAAAAAGTAAGTAACGGTGAAAATCTAACATATCGTTATTTAAAATCTGTAAAAAAAGTAGAAGATTTAATAAAAAAAATGGATAAGAAAAAAGAAAATGTTGATTTTTCTTTAAGAACTATTCTTAAACGAGATGATGATTTTAAGAAAGAAATTATATCTCCTGAATTTCTTAAAACACCTCCGTTTCAAGTAGATGGTATTCGCAATCAAAATCACTATGAAAATTTCAGTTCAACAAAAAATTTCACCTCTGGGCTCTTTGAAAATAATAATTTTTCTAAAACAGAAACGATGGAAAATGAAAACTTTGCAACAGATCCCCCAGATGAAAGCTCTTCTGAGGATGAAATTAAAGAAAAATTTGATTATCCCCTCATAACAGAGATGAAAATGCCAGATAAAAAAAAGACGTCTACAAAATCTAAAACAGAAAAAAAATGGATGTTCACTGGTATCCAAGGTTTTGATGAGCTATTGAAAAAGGGCATACCTACTGGATCTAATATTATCGTAGCAGGTGGTCCAGGTAGTGGAAAAACTATTTTTTGTTCACAAGTTATCTACAATAAAGCATTAGAAGGAAGAGATTGTGTTTTTCTGTCTATGGAGGAGAGACCAGATAGGTTAAAAGAGCACATGATAGAATTTGGTTTTAAAGTTAAAGAAATAGAAAGAAGCACGGAGCAAATAATACTAAGCGCAGATGGTAAAGGAAGAATTGCTCTTAAAAGATTACAACCAATTCGATTGGCTAGGTCAATTGAGGCTCTTCTAGAAAAAGCTAGTGGTACACTTCCCGTTGATATAGATCTTGTACTGGATTTTATTCCTAAAGATTTTGATGCTTGCCTACTTGTATTAGATTCAATTTCTGCTATTGAAACAGCTTTTTCAGGGACAAAGAGGCAGTATAGGATATATATTGAACAGCTGTTTAGATATTTCGAAGAGATGAATGTAACAGCCTTCATGATAACTGAGTCATCAGATGCACCGCAGAAGTTTTCAAATACTGGTGTAGAAGAATTTCTTGCAGATGGTATTTTTGTTTTTTACAATTTTCAGGATGCTAAAAAAAGAACGAGAGGTGTTGAGATATATAAGCTACGTGGAGCTTCTCATTCTCAGAGAGTTGCTACAATGGAGATTACAGGTAATGGTATTGAAATTGCCCCAGATGTAACTTGTAAATTGTAAAGATCAAATAAGAGGTTAAAAAATTGTACAATTTCAAGCTAATCTTTTAATTTTTCAATTGCCCGTTCAATTCTTATTATTACATCGTCTATTTCAAAAGGTTTTTCAACAAAGAACTAAGTAAATCACTTCTTAGAAGAACATTTTCCATTGCTTCTCTTTGTAAAATTGTGTTTAAGTTTCAGACTCATTACAGACTTTTTGGATTCCAACCCTGAGTAAACCTTTCTGTTCTATTTCTCTTAACTCTTTTATAATCTCAGGTTCATCAGACAGCTAATAAAACCTCTAGGTATTTTTTGTTTTTTTTCGAACCGTGCTAATTCTTTCCTTTTTCGGATGTCTTTTTCCAAGTTCAGCAAGACGCTGTGTGTGTTCTTTTCGAAGTGTATCATATGTCTCTCTGGAAATTGAGCCATTTATGTAATACTTGGTAGTTGCCTCATTTTGAAGACGTTGTAATTCCTCAATTTCACTCTCAATATCTTTTAAACGGAGTGAAGAAAAACGTTTCTTAATAAAAATAATAACTAAACTACCAATTATTATTGCACAAAGGAAACCTAAAATCTGGTAAAAAGGAAACTCAGACTTTTCTTTATTAACTATGTAAATAATCTGAGTTACAGAGGCATTATTTCCAAATTGATCAGAAGCTGAGAATTCAATAATCTGGCTTCCTACAGTAGTAACGGCTGTTGTGCAGTTTACAGAATATATTCCACCACCCTCACTATCTAATGCCAAATTTTCACCAGCAATTTTTGCTGTCACGGTAGCATTTTCAACACCAAGGCCATCTGGATAGCGTAGACGAACCTTAATTTCTATTGCATCCCCTAAAATGTATTCATCTGAAGAATGTTCAACTACACCCAAGTTAAGTAAAGCAGATTTTATCTGAATTATAACATTACTTCCTCCTGCTACCAAAGAAGATCCGCTCCCTTTAGTGCTTTCAACTGATAGCGACCATATCCCAGTCGGACTATCCCATGGAATAAAATAAGATCCGCTATAATATCCCTGTTTTATTTCAGGTAACTCTGCTTTTTGCATAGAAGGCATAATACAGTTTGCTGAAGCATTTGTTACACTATTGTCATCTTCTGTGATAAATACTGAAATAGCAAACGTGCTTCCTCTGTAATAGATTGCTTCATTAGAAGGGGAAAACCATACAACTTTATAGCGTACGATGTCAGATGGAAGAGATACATTTACATTTTCATAACAACGGACAGTGTTTCCTTGTTCTATTTGGATTTCAGCAGTGATATTCCAGAGCCCTTCCGGATCCCCAAATGAAATATTATAAAAGTATTCGTATGAATTATTTTGTAGAGTAGCCGGAGGGAACATCTAACTGAATGTTGCAACTACTCTTGATGGGTATTGTTTGCAATAAACATATTGTTATTAGTACTAATCCAAAGATTATTACTTTTTCTTCAAGGTTTCTTTTTAGCTTCGTTCTTTTTCCCCTTATTTCTTATTTTTTTGTTTTCAAACTTTCTCTCCAGCATCCTCTGTTTTTTAGAAAGATGTGCAATTTTACTTTCATATTCCTGGGAAAGCTGATCATAGGCTTCTCTGCTGATCTCATTATCTAAAAAATAGAAAATAGCATTTTTCTCCTTCAATTTATTGAGTTCCAAGATTTCGTCTTTCAGACCACGAAGTTTAATCTTACCACGTTTTCTATTAGCAAAATAACTCGCAAAAGACACCAGCATAATACTCCCAAGAGTAGTTGCCCACCAATATCGTAAAAGATAACTCATTATCTTCGTATGGACAATCTCAACACTTGTTAAATTCTCAACTTTAGAGTTACCATAGGCATCTTCTCCGATTACCTTAATATTCCAATTTCCAATATCTTCTTCAGTGGGAATATAACTCGCGATATACATTCCTCGCTCTGATTTGCTTTTGCTAAATACCAGTTCTGTACCATTGGGCCCTGTCGATGTTATTCTGCTATTTTCGACAGAATCACCATTGGGATACAGAGCTTCTATCTTTATGATAACTGGTTCACCCACCTCTACTAAATCCCCTGGTTTTAGTTCAACAAGCTTCAACGTAGGCTCTACTGCCGATACTTTAAAATCAATGGTATTGAACCCTACTCTGAGTTTTTCATCCTCGTATTTTTTGCCTTCAACATATATATTCAAATTACCAAGCGTGAAATCATAACCCAAGTCATAACTACTTGAGTAGATACCAGGTGATCCCTCTGAAAAAACTATCGTCTCTCCGGAGGCTAAACAAGCTTTTACCTCTGCCCCTTGTACTCGTTCATTGTCTTTATTAACAAGAGATATGGTAAAAGTTACCGTGTCTCCTCTTTTAAAAACTTGACCAGCAGTTGGGCTAAGAACATTAATAAAATATTGTTCATAAATTTCAGGTATTTCTACTGAGATTGAAGTTGTTTGTGGTGTGGAAGTTGCATGCCCCTTCGTATCTGTGGCAGTGACTGAGATATCCCAGTCACCATCTGGTTTATCAAAGGTAATAAAATAGCTGGTACTATAAACGCCGTTAGTGATAGATGTTGTAAAGGTATGAGACCAGTTTTCAGCACTTAAATTAATAGTTGTTGTTCCACTGCTAACAGAATTGCCGTCCGGATCCTTAACTGTTCCAGATATCTCTATGCTCTGTCCTTTTTGATAAGTTTGTTTGTCAGTTGTAACGGTAAGAGACATGTTTTTTGAAATATCCAGATATATGTTTGCTGTTTTAGATAGTCCAGATGAGGTACCTGTTACTCTGTAGACAAAACTTCCTGCGGTTGCTGAGCTTGATGTTGTGAGCGTAATTGTCGAGTCAAAATTAGGTGTTCCTGAGCTTGGGCTAAACGCTGTTGAAACACCACTTGGGGCACTACCAATCCAAGTACCTGTAAGAGTAACAGTGCTAAGAGCACCTTGATCGAAATTAACTGAAATTGTTGCAGTATCCTGATCGCTTCTTATCAACGACAATGAACGAGGAAACACATCTAATGAGAATAACATACTATAGACCGTTATATCAATGTTAACAGAACGATTGATACCTGATACGCTTGAGGCGTTTATTGTACAGGTGAATGTTCCCGTGGATGCACTTTCTCCGCATGTAAAAATTACTGCGGAATCAAATGAAACAGGAGCCTCTTGAGTGCTGAAACTTACCGTTATTGAACTTGGTTGATTATCGCCACTCCATTGGCTGCTAAGAGATACATTTTCTACATCACCGAAGATATGGGTAATACTTAATGTTGCAGATCCAGTGGTTCCTCTTTTTATTTGAATCGTTGATGAGTCTGCAGCTAGAGAATAGCTGAAGATGATAAGTGTTCTTGTTGCTGACCAATCTCCCAGGTTTCCTGCGTGATCCCATGCCCGGATCCGCCAATAAAGTTGTCCAGTTACTGTTTTGGTTAGACTCAATGTTATGTTATCTAAAGTATTTTCATCTACCGATGGAGAGGAAAAATCTTGATTATTATCTACTTGTAAATTATAGTATGCTACGTCTGAAACTTGAGGGGTGTTTGTGGTGTTATCAATTGTTGAATCCCAGCTAAAGGTTACACTACTGCTATCTGAAACAGAACCGTTTGCTGGGGAACTCAGATTTACTGACAATGGTGGTGTTGTATCTACAATGAAACTCCAAACATCCGAAGAGTTGGATCCTTGAGAATTATTTGCGACAACTTTCCAATACCATCTACCATCAGATAAATCATCTCCCCCGGGAGTTGTATAGCTACTTGTAGAAGGACTCAGGGAAATGTTTATATGTTCTTCTGAAAAATCAGATTCGTTACTTACATAGAGAGTGTTGTTTTCATGATTTTCACCGCTGGTCCATTGAAATGTCGGTGTAGTGTCAGTTGTATATCCGTTGTTTGTTGGAGTGGTTAGTGTTGGTTGGGTAGGAATGGCGATTTCTTCATCATCAACAGTAAAAAATCCACCATCATATGCATTATTTTGATTATTATATGATGTTTTTATCCAATTAGCAGAACGAGCAACAGTTGAAACACGAAATTCATCTAGTTTTCCATTTATGGGAGATACATAACCATCTCCAATTGTAAATGTATGATCAGCAATAACAGGATAAGTGGCGGGATAAGTAGAGCCAGTTAAATAATCTCCATTTTTATACCAACTATAGGTATATCCACTGGGATTTCTAACAGATGTAATATAAATCCATGAACCAGCAGTCACAGTACTTGCACTTGATGGCTGACTTCCATATGGTGAGTTGTCACCTCCATTACTACCAAAAAACCAGCTTATAACACCAGTGGTCTCCAGGGTCATTGTCCCCCACCCACCATAAGCTTGGTTAAATGGATTTTGTCTAGCAGGTGAGGCAACATTATTAGAGTATATCCAAAAAGATACAGTCGTCTCAGCAGTTAAAAGACTGGAGCCCAAAGTTCCACAACCAATACCTGTGCCTGATGAAAAATCTGCAGTAGTTCCTATTTTTCCACTTTGGCCAAATGAGATACCTGCAGATGGTGTTCCACTAGTATGACCGGTACTGTCAGAAACAGAACCAGCACCGGTAGTCCCAGCTGGTTCGTTTAAATGATACACCATTGTGTAATGAGCCCAAACACCTGCAGCATTTTCCTGATTGCTACAACCACTATTACCATAATACATATAAATTTCAGTATCAGAACTACTGGAAAGACTAGTTACGTTTACCCATGCAACCAACGCACCCGTTCCAGAAGTATATTTTTCTATTTCATGATTTAACTTATTACCACTAACATCTGTAAAAGCTATATCATCCCCATCAGGTTGTGCTTTATCTTTTAGATCAGTATCTGTGATATTCAGTACTACTGGGAAGTTAGTTTGATCACTTGGAACCCGACTATGACTAAACGTTATCAACTTCCGATAGCCCCAATCTATATCCCACCAACTCGCTGGATCACACCAGGTAAGACTAACAGAGGCAGATAAACCAGAATGAGAAAAAACCGTAACCAACGTAGTATATTCCTTAACCTTGGTATCATGAACAATCCATTGCCCTTGCCAGACACCACAAAAGGTTGATCCTGAAACTCGTGAAAGATTCACCAGCTCAAAACCTTTCTCATGGAAAAACTTCGCTTGAACTTTTTCCACTCCACGGAAATCCAAAACAGAAGCAGAAACTGTCATCAGATCACCGGGTTGAGCTTTAATTGGATTTACTGAACTGTCGATAATTATTGGTACAGATGTAATATTTAATGACTCTGCTTTCGGTATCACTATTGTGAACGGTAAAAAAAGTAATATCAGAATTAGGAAAATAATGCTGTAGCTTTTAAAACCCATGGCTATTATTTGTCCCATCTGCATCCCAATCCCATTATAGCATATATTGGAATCTTGTCTTTCTATATATCTTTTTGGTTCATGCCCCTAAATCATCGGACAAATTGACCCAAAATAGTTATTTTCCTCCTTACTTAGTGCTTTGAGGAGGCTTTCATGTTTTTCGTATCTGTTACTCCGATAATTCTCTGGGAAGAACCATCTTTTTTAAATGATTTCAATCCCACAATGGTCTGATTCTAACTCAACAACCACGCGATGGCAACTTCATCTTGAAGATGGGCCAGGCCGGAATTGAACAGGCGATCTCCGCGTTGTAAGCGCGACGTCATAGCCACTAGACCACTGGCCCACTTTTAACAGGAGCGAAATACACTCGTTGTTTTAGTAGTTTACTATGAAAAAATCAGAACAATGTCATAATCCCTATAGCTACGTGTTTGCTAGTTATTGTTTCTATTATCTAGCATCATCGTTAAAACATGTTTTATTTCAACTATTTTTTATATATTCATCATATCGTTGTTTATATTCTATCTTGTAATCCTCAACAAATTTTTCATATGAATATTCAATTGAGGGATCAATATGCCAAGAAATATTTACATTACATTTTTGTTTTGGAAGATACACAAAATCTTTATTATATGAAACAGGACACCCGTCAATTAAAACAGAACTTACATTTGCAAAAAATGGCAGATGCAACTTAATTGATTCCGGGGATTCAGTCCATGAGGGGGAAAATTCAAGGTTTAAACCATCTACTCGTGCTTCTGCTGAAAGATTAATCATCCCAAAAAAAGTTGAAGAACGATTTACTTTAATAATATCGCCAGGTTTACACCACTCCGGTGATATCGCTGATAAAAGATGCAACGTCTGGTTTTGCTCACGAATAAACATCGTCCTTAACAATATATTGAAATTTGAAGAAAAAGTACTATGCGGTGGGAAATTATAATCAATCCATCCAGGATACCTAGGATCTATTATAACATAATCACGACTTGACCATGGAAAAATACAATATTCAAATCCTTCATGACATGCCCCCGTATGAAGAAGCATGCTATAAAAATCTTTTAAAACAAGTTCTTGCTCACCACGAGCAAGTGCTGTTTGAGCAAAACGTGCTGTAAAGTAGTTATGTAATGAATTATAGAATAAAAATAAGCCTTCCTCCATATTATTTTTTCTATGATAATTAAACGTATTAGTTACCAATGGGTCAAAGGGATCTAATAAATATCCAGGATATACAACTAGTAAATTGTTGCAAGCTACTCCACCATATACATCTAAACCTGGAGGAATGACCCCGCCATTCCAACTTGAAGCTTTTCTTAATTGTTTCATGAAGTGCTCGTAATATTGATTTCGGAACTCTGTAAACTCATTAGCTTTCATTTCTGCCCCAGCCATCCTTGCTACAGCAATAGCTCCGTCCAGACCCATTAGGCTCCAAAGATTATCACTTGTATAATGACCAAACACTTGATCTCCATCCCAAGCATTTGTAGCAGGCATAAGCCCGAAACGGTCATTTTCCAGTGTTTTTTTAATCCATTCTACGGCCTTGACAACATGAGGAAATAATTCCTGAGCGAACTCAGCATCCTGAGTCATACGAATATGTTGCCCAAAAGCAAAAAGAACATTTCCGGTACCATCCAGCTGCCCGCTCTGAGTAGAAAAATCTCCATCATCAGATTGATAACTTAGACAATTACGTAATATCTTCTCATTTATCTCAGGATAACCCCACACACTATACATCAAACAAGAAAAAGCACAGTCACGCAACCATATACGATTAAGTTGGAATCTATTGGGAACAGGTTCGATCTCATCTTCAGAGATAATATCCTGACACATGAACATATTAACAAGCGAGGCTTTACTTGTGTTGATTACCTTATCTTCAGGTACAAGAATACTCATCCCTGATTCAATGATGGATTCCCAAAAGAATGCCATTTGATTTAACCTTTCATCAAAATCAGAAACTCGTAGTTTCTCAATAAGAGACCCATTCGACACTTCGATTGGTGTAAAAGGCATTTTAAAAGTATAGTCCATAGTCTGATTAGGAGAAAGATCAATAATATATGATCCAATACAAACAGGTGTTTTTCTATCTAAACAACGAAAAGGTTTCTGATATATCTTTTCTCCCTTTTCCCATTTTATAGACGGAGTTGTATTCCATAGATAAATAATCTCATTTCCCCTATTTGCGCTAAAGTCAGTCATCTCATATTTCCAAAAAGGATTGAAATTATCCTTAAAATCATAAGAAAATAAACCATTCTCTTTTCTATCTCTACGCATATCTTGAGATCTATGGTCAATATCACCATACTCAAAACCAATAGAAAAACAAACCTCTTTGTTTCCCATGCCTATATTTTTTACAGTTGCTTTTACATAATTAATGGGAGGTGAATTAAATTCTTCATCTAACCAGTATTGAAATGTCTGTATGTTATATAAGACCCCATCTTTTTCAACTTGATATTGTATGCATGGGATATACCCTTTGTAAAGTGTCCAAATTCGTTGAGATATTGGCTCTAGGTTTTCTCCAGCAAAGAATTCAAGTTCAGCTGCACATGTAAATAAATGCCCCTCGGGAGTTATTTGTGTTGCATATTTTTCTCCAGGTAATCCCATTTGATATGTTGGTTTAGAAAAATATGAAAATGGTCCAGGCCCTTCGTCGATAGCAGGATCTACCATTTTTTGACATTTTTCGCTAATTTTTAGCATTTTTAGAAACGGTGCCTTGAGAACTCGCGTTAAGATAGTATTGAGTGGAACAATTTTAATGTCCTTTTTATCATCAAATATATTATTTTCACTGATAGTTGCTGTTGCGTATGAACTAAAAAACAAAAAAATTATTATCATAACTACTATTTTTTTGTGAAATAACATATTGTTCATTATTTTTCACTATGTTAATTTATATTTATACTATTATATAAATATTTGTCTGTATAGCTGTACATAACTGCTTTAAAAGAAGAATATTATCATGGATTCTTGTTCAAAAACTGTGCCCGTCTCTCAATTTGCTCCCTTAATGAAGAGTCAGCAGTCTTTGCTTCATCTTCATTTTTATCTTCTGTTACTGGTTCCTCACCCTTCATAATTTTACTCGTGGCCTTCTCTAATTCCATAGATTCCTGTTTCACAATATCAAGAATGCCCATTATGGATACGATGCCAAGTTCATTTATATATTTACGACAGACCTTCATCAGATCTCTATGTAATTCAACTTCCAAGCCCCTATATTCCTCTAGCGTCATACCCTCAAATCCAATCGGACACATGTATTTCCCTTCAAATTTCATAACGCTATACTATTTAAAATACTATTTCACAATTATGGAAAAGATTCTTTAGCTTATAAAAAATTTATCGGTGAAGAATAAAATGAAACTAACTCCACACACATTATACAAAATACTTTTACAAGAATTTGGCCAGCAAAACTGGTGGCCCATGGATAAAGACCATCATAAAAAACATGGGAGCGACCCAAGATTTGAAGTTATTGTTGGAGCCATATTGACCCAAAACACGGCATGGTCAAACGTGGAAAAAGCACTGGCAAATCTCAAATCAAAAAATATGTTAGAAATAAAAAAGATTTCAGATATTGACACAGAAATTTTACAAAACCTGATAAAACCATCTGGATTTTTCAATCAAAAAGCACGACGACTAAAAAATCTAGCATCTTATCTGCATAATAAATATCAAGATGGGCTAGATACTTTTTTTGATAGAAGGTTACATGATATCAGAGAAGAACTTCTTTCGTTAAATGGCATAGGACCGGAAACCGCAGATTCCATACTATTATATGCAGGTAATCTACCAATATTTGTCGTCGACGCATATACAAAACGCATCTGTAAACGATTGCCCCTTAAAACAGAAATATCATATGATGAAATCCAGCACTATTTTGAAGAAGAACTTGGTAAAAAATACTCAAAAGATGAGATAACGCAGATTTACAACGAGTTGCACGCATTAATAGTCGTACTTGCAAAAAATTATTGCAAAAAGAAACCCGCATGCGATAAATGTCCACTTAAAAAATATTGCGAATTTAAAAAAAATTTATTGCAATAGTTCTTCTAACTTATTACTTACAATCTCGGCAGGGATATCTGGCAATGAAATCAGTTGTGTTGTACCGAGTTGCCCCTTTCCAGAAAGCTTGATATTTATAAATCCTGCACTCTCTATATCTTTTAGGTAATTCCAAAACATTGTGTGAGTCCTTGGTTTTTCACCATATTCTTCACAGGTTATAGCATAGGTTTTCTCAGCTTCACCAGTATTTACATAGGCAGTACCATCTTTCTTCAAACGTTTGGCAATGGCATACAAAGCCAATAGCTGATGTTTCTCCAGATTTCTAAGTTTTGATTCGGTGACAACAGAATACGTTTCAGCTTTAGCAGCACGAACATGCTCGGGCGTAACCATTTGAACATGCTGATGATCTGCAGCAATGCCTGCCTTCCACAGAAGTTCTATTGCAAAACGCGCGTCGCCCCATTCGGATGCAATATCGGCCATAAGCTCCACACAGTCTTCCTGAACCGTGTTACTGTGAAATGCTAAATTCACACGCTGTTTGATAATGTCGTGTAATTCATCGCGAGTATACTTATTCAAAGACAGCACGTTGCTTCGTTTAAAAGTACTAAGAGCAGAAATATCTAACATCAACATAACATCTTTCTGGGATATCAAAATAAGAGAAACGGGATTTTTTTCCTTAGATGATTCATCCGAAAAACGCGTAAGGTCATAAACAAGGTTGAAACCACTTTTTTTAAGAAGCGCATCAGCTTCATCCAGCACAAGCAACAACTGTGCATCTCTCTTCTGTAATTGTTTATGAAGAACCTGTAACATCTCCTGAACTGAAAAACCGCGATCCGGAAAACGTTGGTCAAAATGATTTAAAATACCAAGCATAACCATTGCATCGGTAGATCGTTTTCTGCAATTTATATGAACGTATTCTATAATTTTTCCTTGACCTCTTGCTATACTTACAATTGAATTACTAAATTTCTTTGCAATAACTGTCTTTCCAGTACCAACAGGTCCTTTAATGACAACATTTTGTGCAGTGCAAGAAAGCAATGGTTTAAACATTTGAGCAAGAAAACGAAGTTGTTCATCTCTATGCAGAATCTCTTCCGGAATGTAATCAAAATCTAGCACTTTTAAATTTTTAATAACAGACGATGAGAACATCTCGTCTTCTACAATATCCCTCATTGTTACCAGTAATACCCATCCGTCATAAAACTTTATCTCAAAATAGGTATAATAAATATTATAGACTAAAAAACCATTAGTTCTAGACAATGGCTGATCCAAATATAACAAAAGAGTCCACGGAATTCGTAAAAAATAGATTCAGAGAATACTATGAAACAAATGATATCGAATTACCAGACAGATTCGGAAGAAGAGAGTTTGCATTTGTACTTTTTGACAGCAAGGGCATGTTTAGACATATTTCTTTTGATAAAAAAATGAACCTTACAAATTTTTTAAAAGAAAAAAGCCCCGCCCATGTGTACTACTCCTCAGCATATTATAAAAAACCAGATGCAGAGACGATGCAGGAGAAAGATTGGATGGGTGCAGAACTAATCTTTGATCTAGATTCAGACCATTTAGTTGGCGCAGAAAAAATGAGTTACGTTGAGTCACTGAAACTAGTAAAAAAGGAATTTTACAAACTAGTGGACGATTTCTTACTGAATGACTTTGGCTTCGATGAAAAATACATAGACCTGTATTTCAGTGGGGGTAGAGGGTATCATTGTCATGTCAGAGACCCGAAAATTCTTGGTTTAGACAGCAATGAAAGAAGAGAAATTGTGGATTATATTACAGGAAGAGATCTGAAAGATTCTTTAATTTTTCATGAACAAATTACTGGAATAAAAAGTTACGGCGGGCAAAGTTTTCCAAGTGGAAAAACCTTGAAAATGCCAACACCCGATGAACCAGGTTGGAGAGGCAGAATAAGTAGAGGCATAATAGAGATTGTAAGCGAGATAAGAAAAAGTGAGAACCCCATAGAAAAACTTCAGGAATATGGAGTAAAAAAAACCGATGCCGAAAAACTTCTCAATGATCTTTCTGACGATAGAGTAAAACGAATAAAAGATGGTTTGCTGGATCAATCAAAAATGATAAGAAAGTTTTTCCTCAATAGTGCTTTGAGAAAAACGGCTGTTTCTATGAGTGCGGGGGAAACAGATGAACCTGTCACTTGTGATGTTAAACGTTTGATTAGGCTGCCGTCATCATTGCATGGTAAAACAGGGTTTAAGGTCACAAAAATAACCTTGAATGCTCTAAACGATTTTGAACCGCTGAGAGATGCCGTTATTTTACCTGACGAATCGGTTAAAGTCGAGTTGAATAAACCAATAAGTATCAAAATGAAAGAAGATTTTAATCTTGGAGAAGGGGCGCAAGAAATACCAAGTTATTTGGCTGTTTATTTAATTGGAAATAAAATGGCAAATATTATTTAACATAAGTATAGATGTGATACGTGAAAAAGAAATGAATGAAAACGAAATTAACTATAAAAATCTTAGAAAAATCCAACAAATAGAGAAAGAATCTCCTACGTTGACAAAAATAGAATCTAGTTTTTACACTGCATTATCAGATTATTTAAAATATTTGGACAGTAGACTTGAAAAAGAATCTTCCGCCCAAAAGCAGATGCTTCTAAAAGAAGAGGTACAAAATACTAAAAAAATAGCAACAAATATCTACGAGCAACGTGAGAAAAAGATTATACTGGCGGCAATTTCAAAGGCCCGTGGGGGGGAGCCAGACCTTAAAAATCTTGTAGGTGTAGAAAGAAACCTATTTGATTCAATTCTACAGATGATGGTGCAAACTCGCGAAGAGCTTTTAAATAAAAAAACAAGAGAGAAAGAAGAGGAAAGAACTGTAGAATCTAATGTTGAACCTAAAGCCGAAAACAAAAAACAGGAAATTGTTACACCAAAACAGCAAAACACCAATCCAATTGTTATGGTTGCCAAAGACATACCTGAATTCATAGGAACGGACGCAAAGAAGTATAATCTTAGAAAAGGCGACGTCTTGTCTTTACCTAAGGATATGAGCGATACCCTATCAAAAAGAGATGCAGTAAAAGAGATAAGAAAGTAGCAGTTCTGTGTAACGGAGAGTTGGGAATTTAGCGTTGGGAAATTAGGGTCGATAATTAAATTATTACTTACTTTCTTCGGTACTGTATAAGGGGGTAGTGGGAACTTGATAGTGGGAAATTAGTTTTATTTAATTTGATTTTGCTTTATATCTTGAAATATAGTTTCAAGCTTAGAAAAATCGTCTTGCGAAATGGCGATTTTTGATTTGTTGTTTTTAATATGGTCAACAAGTTTCCAAGTTTCTAATACTGTAACAGTTGGTTTCCTTAGTTCTATTGTTGTAGTTTCATTAGTAAATACAACTATACAATCAATCCAGATATGGGATAATTTTGGGAAATTTTCTTTAAAGAAGTCCCTTAAAGCAATTGCATTTTTTTTAATTTGTTTGCTTGGGCTTCCGATATATGGTTCATACAATGTTCCTCTGCGACCAATTTTTTGCTGTATCCAATGGTCTCCTTCGCAAATAATATGCCCTTTGTGACTTTTTGTTTCAATTACAAAGATTCCATTTTTCCCAATAATAATATGATCAATATTGCCTTTATTTCCAGGTAATAAAACATCATTTATCACTAGATAATCATTCTTCAAATTGTCTAAAACTTTTGAGATTGACTCTTCACCAGTAGCACCTCTGCTCCACATAGTATAGCGTGGGTAGAATAGCCAAATAACAATTATGATAAGCCCAATTATAGAAGGTATTATTTGTAAAGAAAGAAATCCAACTCCTAAAAATATTAGTGTTAAAATGATGATTATATTCCGATAGAAATTTGCCTTCTTTCTTGCGTTTATCAGTTCTTTTGTTTGAGACATTGTTTACTATAGAATTGTTTAGTTATTTTAAATGTTTAGTAGAAATGGTACTGTATCCATTTCTTTTCTCATAAACGAAACACCTTATAGAATTAATAAATTTCCTTTAGTTCTCTGATTTTGTTTTTTGATACTGGATTGATTTTTTCATAAGTGGCTTACTTTAATGCACAAGGCAATGCAATACCAAAAAGCAAAAGAGGTAGTTAATGAATAATATCTCGGAAAATAATAAAGAAAATTATGGAGTTGGTAAATATGGAAAAAAAGATTGAGTTTGATACAATAAAGGATGGCATAAAATTTAAAATAAAGCGACCAAAAAAAGATACTTTTGTGATGGCAATTCCATATGACTCAAATTATCCTGGTCTTCATATTATATATAATGGAAATAAGCCATTTCAGAATCATTATGATTGGGGTAGTAGTCGTGAGAAAATTTATCTATGTAACTGTAATAGTACACCTAGTTTTTATTTTAAATCTGGTCAAAATTATTTAAAAATAACTCTTGATGAGGAAGATAATATTAGTTTTTTGCCCTTAACCAAAACATCTGAAATTAATACTTATTATAAAAGTGGAGAGTATTGTGTTTCATCTGCTTCGGACGGTTGGGGAATATTCATTTATGATATTGATGTTGTCGATGGCAAAAAATTAGAAGAAAAATTAATGACAAGGAAAAAGTATGATTTGCTTAAGAATTATGACACTACTTATGACACCACCAATGTTACACCACAAAAGTAACACCACTATATGTGACAGAACCAAAGTAGCTTACATTTTTATATTACCTCCTTATTACCCTCCAATCTAGAACTATTTAAAGGCGTTACATATGAAAAAACCAAGGAAAGTCAAAAGATATTGTCCTCACTGTAAAAAACATACTGTACATGATGTAGATAAAATGAAAAAGAAAAAAGCCAGTGAACTTAAACAGGGTCAGAGACGATTCCGGCGTGCAACCGCAGGTTATGGCGGATTCCCAAGACCAAAACCTGAAGGGCGAGAAAAAACAAGCAGACGCATAGCTTTGAAATATAAATGTACAATATGTCATAAGACTCATCAACCTGCCAATCTTAGAACGAAAAAATTGGACATAGGTGAATAAGTTATGAGAAAAACAAAAAAGACTGAGAGTAGATTTATTAAGGTAAGATGCAAAGATTGCGAAAATGAACAAGTTTTATTTGATAAAGCTAGCACCGTAGTATCCTGCCACATATGTGGTAGTAAACTAGCTATTCCCGATGGCGGAAAGGCAAAGATAAAAGGTGAAATTCTAGAGGTTATTGAGTAAAATAAGGTCCAATTGTTATGACAAAAAAGGATTATCCTGATGAAGGAGAACTTGTTGTAGGAACTGTTGTAAAAGTTCAGAATTTTGGGGCATTTGTATCTCTTGATGAATATCCCGATAGGGAGGGTTTTATCCACATAGCAGAAATTGCGACTGGTTGGGTTAAACGCATTCGTAACCACATAAAAGAAAAACAAAAAGTCGTCTGCAAAGTAATGAATGTAGATAAATCAAAAGGTCATGTTGATCTCTCATTAAAAAGGGTTAACGAACATCAAAAACGTGAGAAAATTCAGGCATGGAAGAATGCCCAGAAATCAGAAAAGCTAATGGAGATGCTTTCTAAAAAGTTAGGAAAAACAATTGAACAATGTTATAAAGAATTTGGCAACGATTTAATAAAAAAATATGGTTCTTTGTATGCGGCTTTTGAAGAATGCTCCTATGATTTAGAAACTTTGAAAAATGACGGATTTAAAGGAGATTGGCTAAAAGAGTTTGATACGATTTCCAAAGACAACATATCTGTTCCATTTGTAGAGATAAAAGGCTACATCGTTATCGATTCCTGGCTCCCAAATGGTGTAGAGTACATTCGCACCGCACTTTCAAATGCTGAAAAAGGTCAATTCGAAGATGTTGAAATAAAAATAAAATACATCGCGGCACCTCAATATATGATCACCGTCAAAGCACCGGATTATAAAATAGCCGAAGACGAAATGAAAAAAGCTGTGGAAAGAGCAAAAGAATTGATAAAAAAACATAATGGTGACTGCGAGTTTCGTAGAAAAACAGAGGAATAAATGTCCGATCTGCGCTATTGCAAAAAATGTAAAGAGTATACATTGGACGATATTTGCATTAAATGCAAGGAAAAAACCGTATCTAAAAATCCCCCAAGGTTTTCACCTCAAGATCATTATGGAAGTTATAGAAGAAAATTAAAGAAACTAGATAAAGGTGTATAAAATGGATTGCGTCACTGTAAAATATGTTGCAAAAAAACCTAAACTCAAAAATCCACTGTTTATAGAAGGTCTTCCAGGTATTGGGAACGTAGGTAAGTTGGCGGTAGAGCATTTAATAGAAAACATAAAAGCGATTAAATTCGCAGAACTATATAGCAAGGACTTTCCACCGCAGGTTTTTATAAACACCGATGGAACGATTAAACTTGTCAACAACGAATTTTACTATTGGAAGGCAAAGAAAAAGAATCAGAGAGATCTCGTCCTACTAACTGGTGATTACCAAGGCCTATCATCAAACGGCCAGTACGAACTTGTGGAAGCAATACTAAATATAATAGAAGATCTTGGAGTAAAAGAGATGTTTACGCTTGGCGGATATGGCCTAGGGCATGAGATTAAGGAACCCAAAGTGTTATGCGCAACTACCGATACGCGCCTTGTAAAAACAATGAAAAAATATGGCGCAATATTCAAGAAAAATGAACCTGGCGGCGGGATAGTTGGAGCTAGCGGGTTATTACTTGGACTTGGCAAACTAAGAGGACTAAAAGGAACCTGCTTCATGGGAGAAACGCCAGGCTATCTTGTAGACCCGAAAAGTGCAAAGGCAATTCTGAAGATTTTGATGAAGATAACAAATGTCGATTTGAACCTCTCGGAATTGGAAAAAAAGGCCAAGGAAATAGAATACATAGCACATCAACTTAGAGAGATGGAAAGTCTTTCCAAGGAAAAATCATCAGAAGATTTAGGATATTTCGGTTAGAATTAATTGAAAAAGAAATTTATTTTTTAAAAATTCAAACCTGAACAATCTTATCGGCAATTAATATTATGGGGTTTCCTGGATTCGACTGATTTGATTCCAAAATTCCTGTAAATCGATATTTAATATTGGTAGCTGGAGAGGCATTAACTACATTAGATATATCTACTGGAAGCGACATGGGAGCCCCTGTTGATTGTTGACCACTAGTTCGTTGTACAGTAGTAATGGTACCATCAGCGTTATAATATCCATCCACATTTATGACTTTTCCAATGTAGTTATTGGAATTTTTCACAATATCTTCTACGGAATAGATAACCGGATTATTTGTAGAATTGGTTAAAAAAAGATAAGCAGCACCAATTGTAACGACTACCACTAGCAAAACAAGTACAATATTCAATATTTTCTGTCTATTTTGTACAGGACTCATGTTAATCATTACCCAAAATGGTATATCTATTTAAAATTCTATCCTTCCAAACTTAGACCGTATGTTTTTTTAGGATTCACAACATGTATCTCAGAGGCCTGTTTTTCTGTCAATATCCCCTCATTTATCAATTCCAATGTTCTTTTAGGAACAGTTTTTGGGCTCAAAACTGCGCCAGGTCGATTGAGGTCATCGATATAATCCGTTTCCATCATAAAACGAGTGCCTTTTTCCAAAGCAACAATGACATTCTTTTCACTTGCCAAAACGGAAGGCATAAGGCCGTAATTCTCACTGATTTTTATTAAGGGTGGAGAGTAATGTTTAACGATTTTGTTCGCAGGCAGACCCGTTTTTTCCCCCATTTCAACCAATTCTTTACACTGCTCAGGCGTAGTACTTTCAGTATGCAACACCACGGGAACGTTTACATCCTTGGCTTTCTCCATTCCATAAATAAGAATGTCATTTGAATCGTTCAAAGTCTGCTCGTCAATTGGAAAATGAGGCCTACCGATCTCGCCAATAGCTATGCACTGTTTCTCATCACAAAGATCAGCTGCGAGATCCATTCCTCTCTTCATTATCTGGATTGCCTGTTCTCTCCCAAACTTCTCTCTTAATTTTAGATAATCAACTGGGTACGGGCCAACGGTTACAAAAACACCAATGTCAATACTGGAACGAATTATTTTTGCCAACTCAAGAGTTTCTTGGTAACAAGAGTTATAACTTTTTTCTTCAATAACTAAATCAACCATGGGCAACTGACATAATACAAAATGTGTGCCACCTGCCTTTTTGAAATCTTTTACAGCATCTAAAAACCGACCATCCCTACGCAAATGAAGATGATTATCAAATATTAACATCAAAGTCTCAATCCTCAAAGATCTAATTCTTGCAATTCAACGATACTGGAATTGCGAGCTGAGATTAAAAATCATCCTTTGGTTTCTTACTAATAAGTGCTTCTCTTAGTATTTGGGCAACACGCCATCCAAAATAGCCCATGAAAAAAGTAACAAATCCCATGATACTGTATACAACAATGTCTCTTATCGATTCACTTCCTTGCTGTAATAACAAAAAGACAATTATGCCAACTGTAAGATAAACAAAGACAAGTACAAACATCCATCTCAAAGTATTCATGGTGACTCTTAGTCTGGCAAATGGAGTTGTTAGGATCGGTAATTTTTTCCGCCTAGGAGTTTTCGGATGTTTTTTAATGTTACTAAGATTTTCTGAGAGTCTCATTTTACTAATTTTTAATACATGCATTGTAGATGGAACAGCGACAAATGGAAATTTTCTGATTGATGTTTTTTTTTCCCTAAAATTCCTCGATAGCTTCTCCTCACCGGTTGTTTTTCTCAGCATGCCTTTCCTCCTAGATAAACAAATTTCTGAGTGATCCCAAAAAAGTAACTTGGCTTGAATATAAAAAGCTAATTCGCAGATAAATACGCAGATGACTTGCAGATGCTTATGCACATCACACATCATAAAAATTTACAATATGTTTTTTCACATACTATGATTAAGTTCACCTCAAAAGATTTAATAAGCAAATATCAGTTTAATGGCACGAAGGTGCAGTGTGAAGGAGAAGTTATGATAGAAGAACCCGCGCCGATCGTGGAGAGAAAAGAAAAAATAAAAGAAAGAATTTTAGACGAGACTTTTAAAAAAGCCGAGGTTTCACGTGGGCTTAGATCTTCAGATAGCGGTACGCATGAAAAAAGGTCATACAAAAAAACTTTTCCAAAAGTAGGTTTATTAATAATCACCCTTGCAATCGTTGGTTTGTTATTTATCAACAATGTGCCTTGGGTCTACATTAGATACGATGTAGGAAAAGAAGCGGTGTTTGATAGTAGCTTTGAGAATGTTGGAAACCAAACCCTTCTCAATATTTTTAAATCGCCGTATCATCTTGGGTTATCCACAGATGATATTACATATGCATATTCAGCGATATTTATTGGATTTATATCTTTAATTATATTAGGTACAGCTATCACGATATTTGGAATATTGGACAAATTTCGTGATTTTTCTATAGAAACATTCATCGCAATCCATTTTATATTTACTACAGCAATTATTGCTCCTAGCACATTCATAGCTTTATCAGGTATGAAGATTTTAGGCGCACATTTTCTGTTCTATCATAATTCCAATTTGATTCTTGACCCAAAACTCACATTCTTATTTTTTCCAGCTGTAGTCATAGCAGTTGTTCTTGGTCTCATTATTATAAAACTTATGTTTACAGTAATTCGCATGGACTTCAGTGTATTACAGAAGATAAAAGACATCGAGACTTCTAAACCATCGTTTCCCCATTATGCCCTTGGAGGCAAAACACAATGATTCTAGCAAAAAGAGTTAAAAAAATAATCAGTTTGATCATAGTTGTAGGTATAGTTGGCCTAACTCTCATTTCGCTTCTTCCTTGGGTTTCTGTGACTGAAACTACATCCTTGGGCACGACAGAAACTACATATCATGACATCACATCTATGGAAAATAGTGATGATGGGCAAATAAACAGTTTAGCAGGGGACGCACAACTGCTCAGCATATGTTTTTGGATGCTGATAATATTTGGGTTGTTGTCGTTTATTGGAATGATACTGCGAGCATCTGGAAAATATTTTAAGATGGCACAAATAATCATGTTTATAGGATGTACAAATTTAATATTCAGCATTTTAGCTGTTCTCTTAAATTTTAGACTAATACAAAATATTGAAAGTATAGAAAACGTATCTTTAGCCCCCCTATTTGGATTTAGTTTTATACCTATCAAATATGCACACCTGGTTCTAATAGTGGGAATTATAGCTTTAATAGGATCTGCCTTATATGCAGGAGTCACAATATTTTTTTCAATAAAAAATAGTTACATTAATCGAAAAAAACAACAAAGCGAGCAAAAAACGATACCAAAACAATTCTTCCAAAAAAAAGAACAACCCATAGAAAAAAAGAAAGAGATAGCTAGACGAATGCAACCTTTGGAGAAACGATTTGAATCAGAAAATAAGACTTCGTTAAAAACAAACATTAGACAAGAATATTATGCAGAACGAGACGAAACACTTGAACCAAAAGAAACAACAATGCAACAACCCGATGTTCCTTTAATTTCAAAAAAATCTCCCGAAGAATCTTCTGATACCAAAAAAGAGAGTTATGGAAAACCTTTTGCAGACGATCGAATCACGAAACCTGAAATCACTTCTGAAACAGCACAAGAAAAATCTTCTGAACCGGACAAACTTCCCACCTCGCCTTTATTTGAAAAAGCACTATCATCTGCACTTGAAAAAATACAGCCAGAACTAAAAAAAGAAAAGATTGAGCAAAGACAATCTCAAGAGCAGCAACCTGCAAAGAAAAAAATAAGTGTTCGTTGTTCAGAATGTAAAAATGTTTTCACTGTCGAAAAAGGAGAATTTGAAACAAAAATCGAGTGCCCGCATTGTGGTAGAAAGGGAGTAATAAAACAATAAAAAGATTTAGGCATCTGTTACTATTCTTATTACATCTCCATCTTTTAGTTGATGCTCTGCACCGACAACACGATGCGTTCTTGCATCTATTGCTCTAATGAAATGATCTCCAAGATCAGTATGAACCCTATATGCCAAATCTTTGGCAGTACTTCCCAATGGAATCAAGTGTGCATCTGGTAAAATCCTACCTTCTTTATCAGAGAGATGCGTTTCATCTTCCACAGGATATGCAACTATTAAATTCAGCATCTTAACTGCTTCTTCTATACATTTTTGAATGCCTGTTGATCCGAACTTTTGCAAAACATGGGTTTTGATGTAACCAAGAGCCTTAAGCTGTTTATCAGTAAGCTCTGACTCTTTTATTATTTTAAAATCGTTATTACCTGGATAATAATCAATTAAGCCTTTTTTTGAAGCATTAGTTAATGCAAGCTCCGCCTCTGCGCTTGCGGGAACAACGATGTATCCTTTTTTTCTTATTTCATCTGCCTTTGCAATCAAGTTTTCTGGAGCAATATCACATTTATTAAAAGCTATCAACATGGGTTTACTAGTTTTTCTGATATAGTCGGAAAGTTTCAGGATTTCTTCACCTGTCCAATGAGATGGTTTGATTGGATCAAGATTTAATTTTTTAATGGCATTGTGTATATGCTCTTCTTTAATTCCCAAACCAGTGAGTTTCTCTGCAAGCATTTTCTCTATCTTTTTCTCTTCCAGTTCGCATCGCCTTGCAATAATTTCCCAGCTTTTTTTGATAATATCATTAAGCCAGTATGTTATTTCTTTCTCCAAAAACTCTACATCTTTAATTGGATCGTAGCTACCTATGCCTACGGGTTTACCTTCTTCATCTGTGCTACCGGATGCATCTACGATGTGGATGAATGCATGAGCCTGCCTTAGATCATCAAGAAATTTATTTCCTAAACCTCGCCCCTTGTGAGCATCTGGAACTAGCCCTGCTACATCTATAGCTTCAATTGGTACAAAGCGTGTTCCATTTATACACTTGGAGTTGCGCGGTGTACATTTAACCTTGAAGTCTTTACATGGGCATGGTCTACGAACATACATTACCCCGCGGTTCGCATCAATTGTAGTAAAAGGATAATTTGCTACCTCTGCATGGGCGTCAGTAGCAGCATTAAAAAACGTGGATTTTCCCACATTGGGTTTTCCGACTATGCCTATTTGCATGCCCATATTTTTTGCCTATTCAAATATTCTATTAACTGATTATTAAAATTATTCTGTTAGCCACTCTTCGTCAATTCGTTTGTAGTTTGATATTTCTTTTGGTTTAAACCAGAGATTTATTTCAAACTCTGCAGTTTCTTTACTATCGGAACCATGAACAATATTTCTTCCAATGAATTGCCCATAATCGCCACGGATAGTACCCACTGCTGCTTGTTGAGGATCGGTCTTGCCCATCATACCTCTAACCATTTCAATAGCATTATTTCCTTCCAATACAATAGCAACAACAGGAGAAGAAATGATGTATTTAACTGTTGGTTCAAAAAAAGGTTTGCCCCTGTGGACTTCATAGTGCTTCTCAGCAAGCTCCCTACTCACAGATACAAGTTTCATAGCTACAAGTTTGATCCCTTTTCTTTCAAAACGAGAAATGATTTCACCAACAAGACCTCTTTGAACTGCATCAGGTTTAATCATGACAAACGTTCTTTCTTTTCCCATAGCCTTCACCCTATAACTTTCATAGGTTGATAGACATCCACTTTATAGAATTAACGCTTTAGGATAGGGATTTAGCAAAAATATAAAGGATGAAACTTGTTAAATTGAATAACATATGGGCGGTTATAGAAGAATAAAGATTTTTTGTTTTAAAAACAACGAAACCTAGGAAAATTCCCATTATTATGGGCATTACAACAGGATAAATCTTTCCGTAAGACATATGGGCCAAACCAAACAATATTGCTGTGATAAAAATAGCCATTATTCCTCCGGCAATAGATTCGATTTTTTCCAAAAGGAATCCTCGGAAAAATATCTCTTCAGCAATTGATTGAAATACAATTATAAACAACATTGAGACTATAGGAATATTTCCCGCTATATCTTCTATATTGGATAGATCTTCCTGACTTACACCTGCTCTATAAAGTAGCGCACCAAGTACGATCATAATAGCAATCACAACGGCAGCTACTACTATCCCCCAGAGAAATGCAGAATCTATTCGTTCAGCTCGAAGTTTTAGATGGTATAACATTTCTTTGATAGAAAATTTATTAACAAGTAGATACCACAAAAGAGGAGTTCCAATAAATATTAAAACAGTAATAATCGAACTAAACAATATAACAGGTTCTGTAAGTTCTATTCCTTCCGTCGATGGTAAAAGATTAAGGAGGGACAATGCAGGCATTACATATAAAATAAAGAATACAAACAAAATTGCAAGCAGAGCGAGAATGTGTGCAGGTTTCTTAATATTAAAATCCATGAAATTGTGAAACAGATAGAGACTACATAAAAGTTTTTAAATATCTGTTTGTGTTACTCAGCAGACGTTGGGCCTGTGGGGTAGCTTGGTCGATCCTTTTAGCTTTGGGAGCTAGAGACCCCGATTCAAATTCGGGCAGGCCCACTAAGCTCTCTCGGAGAGTTTCCAGTCGAAACCAAGGTTTTTGGGGGTTGTTTTGGCCCGACCTTAACAACCTTCAAGCCTCGTCTTGGTTCTAACGTGTTTTCCTCGTCTATAATTATTCCATTATAATTATTGAATTTGAGGACACGCTTAAACCAGTCGTATGGGGCTTGAGTATAGTACTGTTCAGCATACTGAATGTAATTCATCGTCGTCTGGATATTTTCATGTCCTAACCAAGTTTTCACAGGATAAACGTCAAACGTTCCGGTGTTTACCTTCTGTTCTATTAACTTACCGATCGCACACCAATGTCTCGTGTCATATGGGTGAAATGAGGGCCATACCTGTTTTCCATATTTGCTTAATTTATGTCCCAGAGCTCTCACAGCAAGAGGCTTCCCATCGGGCTGTAAATAAAGTGCATCTCCGGAATACTGATTTTCAACCTTTGGCCTCCATTTCTCTAGCCAGTTCTTGAAACTCTTATGTGTTTTTGAACATAGTATTTGTTTTCCTGGAAACAATGTCCTCTGTGATTTGTGTTTTTTTGTCTCGGTGATGATAATAATTCCTGTGCCGTTATCGTTAATGATGACATCGCCCGTTTTCAGTTCACATATCTCACTTGGTACTCTCCAACCTATCAAGAAACTATGACAGAAGAGATACTGATAGAGGGCTGTTTCATAGTTATCCCCTGAATACGGATAGTGAAAGAACTTATAGACAACATCCGGAAATGGCAATATTCTCTTATGAGACTTCGGTGCAGTAGGTAGCTTATAGTTCCAGATTTGAATACCGTAAGCTTTTAGGAACATCCGCATAGCGCACCATTCATGCTTTAGAGCGTGAGGACTAGCACTTTCGATATCTTCTCGGTAATCCATATGTTTTATAAAATTCTCAATACCCGGATTCCGGAAATCAACCGGACATGGATGTTTTTCCATGTACCGAGCGTATCGTAGATGTTTGTCAACAGTTGTTGCACTGAATCGTTGTCTCTTTAAAGCATGGATAGCGACATCCATAAACGACGCTGTTTTTGGATCCAATACTATCGGGCAGTCAGATCTATTTATTTTTTCTAACTCATATGCCAGTTTCACCGCATCCTCCCCCAACCGGGGATATAGATGGTCGACATTCTGGCTTATCTTCTCTAAATTTTCTATCCATTTTTCACGTTGACCTCCCACCAACTCATTATTTGAATTGGCAGGATATGAATATGATCCAAGGTTTAAAAAATCACCTGTTAAAGTACCCTGCATTGAATCTCCCTCAAATCAAGTAGTTTCATTTTCATTTATATCAAGGCGATCTAAGATTTGGTGGTTAATTAGATTTTCGATCTTTATCACAAAGCTGAAATAAAATAACCGAAATTAAAAACCGAAATTCTTTGCTTGAAATTTTTTCCTCTTATCTTCGGTTAATATAAAAACCGAAATCTTTCTTGATTCCACCAGATAAAACACAAGCACTTGATTAAACGATGAAAGACCCAACTTGTAGCTCATGAGGATATCGTATACATAACCAAAATTCTCTTCATCGAAAAATATTTTTTATAAGAAGAATATTGTGTAATTACACCATTACCCCCAATTATTCAAGCAAATGATGTGAGGAGCATCTGGAGTAATTAATTTTTATCGAATAGCTAATCAATTCATCAAGACAATACTCAAGACAAGACAAAAAAGGCTTGATAGGGCGTGTCTTGTTGATGAATCTCTTGTCGTTTTGTTGGGGGTCTTATTGGCCTTTTGTTGTTGTTATTGTTGTTATTGTTGTTGGATATTGTTGTTGGTATTGTTGTTGTTATTGTTGTTGGTATTGTTGTTGTTATTGTTGTTGGTCTTGTTGTTGGATATTGTTGTTAGTGCACGTCAATAACAGAAATCATATTTGATCGTAAAGGGTAGAACACCTTTATCAAAAATATATCGTATTAGGTGATCCATCCAGGACCTATCTGTACAGAAATATCTACTACCTTCAATTCAAGATTTATGGGATGCTTTAGTGGCGTTATTTTCACCACATTTTTTCCTTCATATTGAGTGATTGAAATATTCACAGTTTTATTCTCTGGAGATGGTTTATCTCCGGCATCATACATAACATCTCTGAACAATCTATTGAGAGTCTCGTTCCATGCAGTTAGATGATTTGAATAAATGATAATGTAGTTATCAATAGGTATTTGATCGGATAAATATGGATGGTATGTAGAATAATTTGTACGGATGAAACATCCACCATAACCATTTGTAGAGTTTTTTCCAGGAATGCCTATGATGTTTGGAAGATAAAACTTCATCTCAATTTTATTTCCAACATCTTCGACAGAGATTGATGGATCCGCCCTCATGGTTGAATCCCCTGACGACTGGCTGAGGATAATCCCGCCACCTTCAAGAATGTAGGTCTGTTCAACGAAGTACATGTTATAGGCATGATAAACGATAGAGGAGAACGGGATACCAGAGAGATAAACATGCCAGGAATCCTGTATCGGGGGATTAGCATCTATTTTAGCTCCCATATCCTTTATGCTTAGTTCACCATATGACGGGGCAGTAACAAAATATGGAAGATTTCTACTTCCAAGGGTTATCTGAGTCATCATAGGCACATGCGCAAGAGGCACATCAGTTCCCATGGAGCCTGCCAGAGCTTGGATATCGATCATGTTTTTTAGATATGAGAACTGATTTGATACTTCGTCCATATGTTCTGCTTCTCGTTGCTTCATGATCTGCGGTATGTAGCTCAACTGGATAAGTGAAATAATGATGGCACAGAGAGCTACTAGAAGGAGTGCTTCGATGACTCCTGCGACCACTAGATTTTCTTTGTTAATTCTTCGGTATTTCATATGTTTACAATACATACTTAATACAGTATTTAAATGTATCAAGTATGTATTTAATCTGTATTATCCTAAAACGTATTTACAACATATCCAGTAAGTATGGCATACGTCAGATTAAATATCACAATACCAAAGGAAAGCGTAGAAAAACTGAAGAAAATAGCAGAGAAGGAAAAACGAAGCCTATCGAATATGATTACATATTTAATAGAAAAATACTGACTTTATATCAAATCCTTAAACAGTGTTCGGTTCGACTATTTGCTTGATAAATTGTTCCCAGACATTCATACACTCTGTAGCAATCTTGAAGAATAACTTTTATCTTTGAAACCATTGATCTTATTTGCTCTTCTATTTCCTTTTTCTTTTCTATATCGTACACATTTTAAGAATGACATCTTCCTTTTTAAAATCTTATTGAAATAAAGTAATAAAAGAAGTATATTGCTTGCCATTCGTATCTAATCAAAAGATGTGATTATTACTTGATTCTGCATATGCTAAAAAGATATATTTATTACCTGCTGGAGAACCTACCCAAACCTTAAAGCCCTTAAATTTATTACAAAATATGGGGACATAACATAAAAAAGAATACATTGATTTTGACAACCGAAGAAAGAAATCATCATAATTGGTTACTGTCTATCGGAAATGATAGATTAGGTAGATTAATAGATAATATTGTAAATGGTAAATCTAGATTAATCACACTACTTGAATTGAATCTGGTTTTTCTCACAGTGGTTGTTTCTACCTATCCTTTAATCTGGGAAAAATCAGATTTTAAAATATTTTTATGGATACCGATTCTTCTATCGATTGCTTCAGTTATTATTTCTACAGTTGGCTATAATAGGAAAACAGAAATTACAGAAATTTTATCCTACAAAGATGAAGATTTTAATAAATATGAAAAGTATTCTGAGCAAGAGTTATATGATGATCTCTTAGAAAATCTGAAAGAAGGATTAAAAGACGGCAATAACTTCTGTAGTTACATTTCAAAATTTTTAAATGCTGCCTTGTTTACTTTTGGATCATCAATCGGATTATACATAGTTATGTCTCTCCTTGTAATAAATACAATTGGAGGAGTATCATGAATGAGAAAAAAGATAAAGACAAGGAAAAAAATAAAGATGGGCGTAAATTAAGGTTATTTCAAAAAGAAGAACCAAAGAAAAAGAAAAAGTTATGATAAAAAAAGTAGAAAATCAAGACCCACTTTTTCAAGCTACACAACTTTGGAATAATACTTTAAATGTTGCAACTGATATAATTAAGAATAAAAAACAAAAAAGATATGTTGAAGCAGTTTTACTATTAAGTTCACTGCTTGAAGAACAATTGAGATTATTGATAGGGAATAAGATAATGTTTTCAAAATTTTGGTTAAAATATGACACTATTGATTGTAACAAGATAAATGAATATTTTTTAAGCGATTCATTTTCGTTTTATCAACGAATTAGAATTGCTGTGTTATTAGATTTAATCGATAATAAAACATATAAAAATTTAGAAGCATTTAGAAAAAAAAGAAATCGTTGGATCCATAATTTTTACTTAGATGAACATAGATCAAATCCAGAGGAAATGTTAAAACTTGCCTTAGAAATATTTCCACCAATAATTACAAAAATGAATTATTATACAAAAAAAATCTGGGATTAATAAAAATAAATTTTTTTATAAATCATACAACTGGAAAAAAAATGGAAATTAAAAAAACAAATTTTTCAGAGAAGTATCATACAAAAAGATTATTAGCAAAGTTAGCAAAATATTCTCTAACCATATCGTCTGAAACATGATCATATATTAGATGCTATTATCAATTAAAGTTTCGAAATTCCATATTTTTATTTGCTCTCTCATTTCTTCAAAGTGTTCTAAACTCAAATCATCTGTAAATTGAATCATGTTATTTATATATTCTTTATCAATAGGAGTATTCTCTGATTCATCAAATAATTCTCTGATGTGATTAAACAATTCTGTTCTATAACTATCAAACTGATATTTCAGATTTAATACAATTTTACTTATCTGTAAAAGGTGTTTTACTCCTTCGCACATTAATATGCTTTGAAAATTGTCATTTATAATCCTTAACAATTGACACTGAAGATTTATCATATTTCTTTGGTAATCTTCTTTGATATCACAAAATTCTAAAAGTTCTTTCATTTCTTTTATATCAACTAATGCTTTCCAAATAACAATATTAGGATATTTTATTTCTTGTCTATTTCTTACAGTTTGTAGATCGAGCCGTCTATCTTCAAATCTACTTAATACACTCAAGAAATTAGCATTAGCAATATTATTTATCCTATAATCAGAATCTATTGAAATCTTAATTGAGATAAAAGCAATTCCGATAGTGATAAATCCAAATCCTGTAGTTAACCATAAATTAGAATACATTTCAGATAAAATATTAATAAAAACTTCTCTTCGTGCAATTTCACTTAAAAAAATAAATACAATTCCAGATAAAATAAAATATAAAGATACACGATATCCATGCTGCACTCCGTGCTGTGTTTGAAATACGCACTTCATCTAGTGTTCCAGTCAGATAATGATATTCTATCCTCACCCATGACGTAAATTGTATTGTATTAAACATTATAAAGTTGTCTCGTGTTGGTGTGTAGTTATTATTACATGTTTTGCAGAATTGCACAACTTAACCATTTTGTTATAAGGCACAAAAAATTACTGGTTTTTAGTCCGAAAATCTAATCAAAATTCATGACAATTCCTTAAATTCTCCCCATATAACTACACCAGAGACCCTCAATCACACTTCCGAACAAAAAAATTTGATATTTAACCAATATCTTTAAACACTAAACTTATTAGATATTAACTTTATATATAATAATTAAGGAGTTGTTAAAGACGGGAGAAGCAGAAGATTTCTTGGCAGCCGTCGGGATTGCTTTATTAGTAGGAGTTAGTATAGTTGTAATTTTAAAAATTATTGAGGAACTTCTTAAAGCAAATAAATCTGTGGATAAGGAGACAGTCCTTAGAAAATTACGGGAAGAGGGCTATAATGTCTAATATCGAAAACGAGAATTTAAAATTATATCCAAAAAGCATTCGGAATATAATTGTTCATCAACTTTCTCCAGATATTTTAAAAGATAAAATTCATAATCTTTCTCCATCAGAACGGAAAGAATTGGAAATTATTAAAAAAGATTTTAATCTCGAAACAGACGAAGATGTTATCAATTTTCTTTTAAGTGGAATAAAAAAAGTTACTGTACCTAAAGATAGGGAATTGCTTTCTAAACCACTAATGAATGAAATTAATAATATCGATAAAATTTCATATCGAAATGAAATACAAAATTTCAAAAAATCTTGTAATTTAGACGACAAGGATTTGTACACAATTGTTATGGAGACTTTACATTCATTATGGGTACGTAAATATCAAAAAGAAGAAGCATTTGGAAGATTTGAGATTTATAAAGAATTTGAAAAGGTGCTCTTCAAACAACCTCATTACAGAGATCATTTTATACATCAATTTCAAGTTTTTTTATCCGGAATTCCAATAATAAATAAACATTATGATGCGATCGTTGAATCATATACGACCGTTTTTGGAGACAACTCAAAAATTAACATAGATTTTAGTTGGTTATTAGCCGCAACTTTCCATGATATTGGTTATCTGGTTCAACAGTTTGACGAATGGTTAAATAGTTTTTTCAAAGAATTTTTGGAAATATCTGAAATTCCGATTAATCTAGATTTTGGTAAATTGTTTTTAATACGAAATTTTCAAGAGTATGTAGACAAATTGACAAGTCTATACATGTCAATTTACAGTGATAAAAAAGAGGGAGAGTGGACATATAACGGAAAACATATTGTTGATAACGAATTTCGAAAAATGTTTAGCTCGAAATTGATTAGTGATAGAAATCATGGTTTGATAAGCGCTTTGATTCTTTTAGATCGCATAGAGAATAGTAAGGTTGTTCAAGGAATTAGTAATTATAAAGATGGAACATTTACTTCATCAATTATGCCATCTGCTCTTTCGATATCCCTACATGATGCTGAAATATTTCTAAATGATAAAATAAAACAAATTGAATTTAGTAAAGACCCTTTGTCATTTATTTTGATCTACTGCGACACAATTCAAGAGTGGGGAAGACCCATTAGTTCTATTTCATCTGGATCTTTTGAATATGCTCCATATCTATCTGATTTTAGTATTACAGACAATAAAATAAGCGCAACTTTAACATACAATAAAATCAAAGAAATAACCGAGTCAGAAGGTGAAAAAATTACAACATTTGATTCAAAGAAAAAAGAGATCGAAAGAGTATTTAGTAAATTGAAATCACGTAAAACAAAATTTGAAATAACTCTGCAATCATTGGATGAGAATTATAATTTACCAGGGTTAACACGAGAGTGTCTTCGGTAATTTCAAATTTAAATTCGTTTCATATAAATTTACATATTGCCAATAAATTTCATCTCTGATTGTTTTGATTATCGGCGGCGGCATATGATTAAACCTATTCTTTAAACATTTAACAAAACTTATAGTTTTCTACACTAAAAATATCCTAAAATTGTTTGTTATAGAAACATTTAAGTTAGATTTGGGAATTCAAAATATACAGAGGGAAAAATATGGTTCGAAAAAAAACATATGTTAAAGGGCATTTTAAACATAAACCCGGTAAGAAGAAAGGACCACGATCAGTCCCTGTTGGACCTTATAAACGAAAGAAAAAAAGATAACCGTAGCGATATGTGAAGTTACTCCTGTACATCATTCTGTCATTAAAAGTTATTGATGATGGTTTGATGATGTATGATCATAGCTTTGAAATTATTTTGGCCCTCATTTTTTCTCTATGGTTAGACGATATTGAACTAAAATCTGATATAGATTAAGAAGACCTAAGATTATCCCATAGAAACCAATTAACATTGCAATCATAAATGGTATTACAATCATCCAAGTTTGGAGATCGCCCATTGGAACCATATCTTTAGTGAACACCGAAGATAAGGAATACATGAAATAAAAAGCTATTGCTGTTATTAAAAAAGATAAACTCGAATCAAATAACTTTTTTACGATCAATGGTTGTTTTTTTCTATTTTCAAAAATGCCTCCAATTAGCGTAAATCCAAATACAGTTAATGCAATATGCCCATATTCTAAAAACATAGAGTAATCTTGGTGGATAGCTGATTGAATAAATTGAATGAAAATTCCAAAAAGCCATAAAACTGAGATACCGCCAAATAATGGTGTAAACAACTTTTGAATGATATCCCATTTTTTGATTTTGATCTTCATAATTTTCTCCTCCTTAAAATCAATAAAGAAATTCTCCTTATAAATATATATTCCTAAAAGTATGATTAAAAGTATTCCTGTTGGACAGGAGAAAAAATAGACTTTATAAAGGGACAGTTGCTTAAAATTTGTGATATGGAGGAGGTTTCCGATGAAAAAGATCGTAGTGATATTAATAGGGATTATTCTTGTTGGTTTAGTATTTAGTGGCTGTGTGAAAGTTCCCGAAGGAAAAATCACTTTAACAGTAGATAACGTTGAAAAACGACATTACGACGATAATGGAGATCCTGCCTCTAGCAATACAATATTCGTTTATACCTTTTTCACTATTCAAAATGAGGCGATTGACGAATTATCGACAAGCATACTCTTTTTTAAGCTTTCATCTCCTCTGGGAAAAACATATAGCCCTAAATGGTTTTTTGGTTCAGGTGGTTCTGAGGCAACAGCAGTTTCAAAGGGAGCATCTGCCTCATATAACATCGCTTTTGAGGTAGATGAAGATGAAGAACTGACAACTTCATGGCAACTCAATTTCAGCAGTTGGCAAGCCACTAAAACTGCATTTCTCTCAAATATTCAATCTGGATTCCATGATGTATTTCTTGCAACTTTAACTATCGATAAGTACCATTACTCTAACGAAGGTGAATATTCCTGGGAAACACCTACAGAAGGAAACACGTTTATTTACGTTAATATAACGCTTGTGAATTCACCAGATAATGATGAGAATATCAATACAAATCAGTATTATTTCAAACTCTTTACGACTGGTGGAGGTTATAATCCGCAAGGAGCTGGGGGTAGTAAACCTGATGAAATTCTACCAGGTGGTCAAGCATCGTGGTATATCTATTTTGAAATTCCCGAGGGCGCTGCTTTGGATAAATTACAATATGATACCTATGGGATAGCTCCTGCTGAGGCGAGATTCGATTAGATTTTATACAGATGGAGAACATCTTATCTTTGTATACTCCTGTAGGAGGTCATTGAAAGTACTCCTGTTGGAACAGGAGAGAAATGGATTTATAAAAGAATTACTGTTATAAAATTGGAGCAGTTACGTACTCTCAGGAAAGTAAGACCTATCATGAATAGCAAATACTTTCACTAATCTCTGATAAAGATTTAATAGAAAGTAAGCAATAATTCCTATTTGAGTTGAGGATTTGTCAATGGAAAAAAATATAGATATTGACCGAAAACAAAAAGGTCTCGAAAATTTCATTCTCCTTGTTCTGGGAATGGCGGATAGAGAACTCTCTCTTTTGCATCTAGAGAAAGAAGTGTTCTTGTTATGGAATTTTGATAAAAAGCTACGTGACTCTCTACAATTTATCAAGCATTATAGGGGCCCTTTTTCAAAAGAAATTCAAGAAACGATTCAAAATCCTCTCTACCTCGAAGATTGTTGGATCTATATTTCTCCAAAAGATAAACTAAGCGGGGGATACGTAAAGTTGACTCCGGCTGGAAGACAAGAATATAAACGATTGCTGGAGCGCGTTCAAAAAAATGATGATCTAATTCATCTCCTTGCTGGAATAAAGATGGTGAGAGAACTCTATGATAAATTAACGTTGGAAGAACTTCTGCTATTGATTTATGATACCTATCCGGACTACATTGAGAAATCAGAGGTATGGAAAGATATCGCGAAAAAGAAATCACAATTAGCAATAAGTTTAAAGAAAAAAGGCGTTGCGAGCGATGACCGATACATCTCCCTTATCCAATAATTGCGTTTCTTCTGACTCATCCTTTTACATCGGTTTTGCCGATGATCTCAACAGAAAGGATTGGCTCTTCCTGTTCCTCAGTCGGTATCACTTTTATCTTGGAAAGAGGATCTTGAGAGAACTCTCCAGGTCGCTTAATTCTGACTCAAAATTTCTCTCATCGATCCAGAGTGTTGAATTCGATTACTATGAACTGATGAAACCGTACTTTGGTCGAGATCCAAAACATTTAGATGACGGTGAATACGAAGCGATAGGAATAGCACATTACCTGTTCATGAAAGAGTGCTTGAAGTATCTAATCATTGATGAAGATAAAATACGAAACTTTGTCAACAAACACTTCCCATATCTTACGAACAAATTAGTTGGTAGTATTGGTTTCATACGAGATAGCAGTACGAAGGACAAAACCATAAATATCTCTTGTGCAATCGATATATTGACTGCAACAAAAAATAAGATAAAGGCTGGAAAAAGAGTGTTTGGAGTTGATAAAAATACGTACGAAATAGTCGTTGCTCCGATATTAGAAAAATTGATGGTGAGCCGTAACAATGAGTGAATTCGATCCACATCTTAATATAGAAGTCTTGACAAAAACAAAAGATACAAACTATACAATTCGAAGGATTGATATTGAACATGCCAATATAAAACTCGAAACTCCGTATAAGATTATAGAAGGGAAGAATATCAATAAAGAACTGTCTGATTTTTTAGAACAGAATATCACAAAACCAATTCTTGAAAGCGGAGTATATGTTTTACGGTATAATACGTGGAGCAGGCTAAAGTATCTTATAGAAGAGGCAGATGAAGAGAGGATTCCTGGATTAGATAAAACTTTTGGGTTAAGGAAGAAAATTTGGGATCGGTCACCGACTGTTGTCTCTCTTGTTTTTGCAAAAAATCCTTTTGTTGAAAATGTTTTTGGTACAGATCAAAATAAGAAAAGATTACCGCCTTTTGATAAAGACTGTTATGAAAGTTTACTTGATTACATGCATGAAGCGTCTTCGGCTGTAATCCTTGCTCCCGATATACGGATTTTCAAAAAAAACATAGACTTGGATGAATACTTACGATTTGTTGATGAGAATGTGAAAATTCTTTCTAAATTTAATAAACGCCCTATTTTTGTACCGATCCAAACCGATCTTGCCCAAAAAAGATCAAGGAAAATATTGGAACATTATAAAAAACAGAATTACACAAACATATGGATCAATTTTAATGCAAGTCACATTGGTGGCACGTATTTTACTCGAGTACGAACCCTCCTCCGATTGATGGATAACATCATGGGGCTGAACAATGTGGTTCTTTACTACTCGCATCTAAAGAAAGAGATTAATCCCCATATGAAGGATGAAAAAGTAGCAGCATCTGATATTTTGTCCCAATTTTTTGCTGCAGATTTCATAGGAATAAACAGAGAACCCTCGAGAAGAGTGGTAGAAACTCCTGATGAAAAAGAGGAGAGAATAAAAGAACTTGTCATGCGTGGTGAATATAAAAGTGAGCAGGAATTCGAAGAAACTCTGAAATATCATAAAGCAAGAATCTTCGATCCAGCGACATACTATTACTTTAGATTGGATAAATATCCACGTACGTTGCCTTTTAGAGAAGAGATGCTTTTGAGAAGCGATGTGAATAAGTTGTTTAATAGCATTGTTCTCTACAGAGAAGTGGAGAACACAAAACAGTTTGTCGAACAACAGGACAAAAAAGTTTTACTTCCTTATATTAAAAAGAAAAAAGCAGTAGAAGAACACAAAGAAATTTTGGCGGGAATAATTGGAGAGAAAGAAGATACAGGCAAACAAAAAGACTTATTCGAATATCTTGGCGAATTGTGAGGCGAAAAACCCATAGAAGACTTTGAAAGCCCTTCTACAACATTTTCTATCCCATCAAAAATGAGATATGTTTTTTAAAGAAATGGATGTAATGAAATTATGATTAATGATGAAGTTATAGAAAGCTATCTGAACTGCAAATATAAAGCCTATCGAAAGCTCAATAATGAACTTGGTGTCAAAAAAGAGTTTGAACTGTTTCAAAGAGATCGACTAGAAAAGTGTAAAACAGAATTTTATGAACGTCTTTTTAGGAAACATGGTGAAAATAAATTATTAAAAGGTTTTAAATTTGGAACTAATCAAAAGATATCAAAAATAAACTTTCTTATCCAACCAACTTTAGATACAGAAACAATTCAAATCAGTTTTGATGCAATAGAAATAATTCCTAGTAAAAATTCTTCCTCAAAACGGTTACATATTCCGGTATTGGTTTCTCCCAATGAAAAAATCTCAAAAATAGAAAAGTTATCTCTAGGCATCAGATGCTTTCTATCTCAATTATCTGGAATAAATTACGATGTTGGTATAATCATATATGGACCTAATTTAACAACTGCTAAATTCAAAATTAAGCCTCTTTTGATGGAAGCGAAAAGGAATTTTAATGAATTAAACAAAATTGCAAATGGTGAATCTAAACCGATCCTTTTTCAAAAGAATCACTGCAAAATCTGCGAGTTTCAAGAGGTGTGTAAGAAAGAATTGATGGAAAGAAATGGCCTAGGTCTTTTACATAGAATGAGTGAAAAAGATATAAGAAAATATAATAATAAGGGAATATTTACAATCGAACAACTTTCATATACATTTAAACCAAGAAAAAGAAATAAAAGAGTAAAAACCAAAGAGCATCCTTATTCTCCTGCTTTACGGGCCTTAGCAATAAAAGAAAAGAAAGTCTATGTGTACGATGAAATAAATTTACCAATTGCTAAAACAAAAATCTTTATTGATATGGAGGGAGATCTAGATTCAAGTTTTGTCTATTTAATTGGAGTTTTAGTTGTCCAGGATGATAAGGAAAAAATGTACTCATTATGGGCAAATAATCCTTCAAATGAACAAGAAATATTTACTAAACTTATAGCAATACTTAATGAACATCTTGACGGATATGTTTTTTATTTTGGGAAATATGAATCTAAAGTTTTTAAACGTCTACTTAAATTAAATACATCTAATGAAATCGAGAATTTAATTCTTAATAAATCTATAGATATTCTTGATGCAATTTATACTAATTTATATTTCCCTACATATTCAAATGAGTTAAAAGAAATAGGAAAATACCTTGGTTGTTCTTGGTCAATGTCGAATCCTTCTGGGGCTCAAAGTATTGTATGGAGGAAAAGATGGGAAGTTTCCGGTGACGCAAAATTTATTGATGTATTAATAAAATACAATTATGAAGATTGTCTTGCATTAAAAACATTAACAGATTTTATTTATTCTGCGTTTGATAAAAAAACATATGAAAAAAATATTAATGAATCACAAAAAGTTGCTTTTGTTAAAAATATAAAAGATGATGAAGCACCTCCTTGGGAGGATAAGAAGTTTGTTTCAAAAGATATCGAAATAATAACTAAATGTGCATATTTTGAATATCAGAGAAATAAAATTTTCTTCCGTACAAATAAAAATATAAGAAGAAACAATCAATATGAGATAAAACAACCAAAATTCAAATACAAAGTTAACAAGATAGTTACTATTGATAAATGCAAACGTCCGAGTAAATGTCCGGTATGCAAGAGTAAAAATATACTTTATGATGAAGAAAAATTCAATGAAAAAGTATGTTATGATTTACGTATTTCAACTTATGGGATTAAAAAATGGATTGTAAGCTATCGTAGTCCTTTTTGTAAATGTGTTGATTGTAATAGAGCTATAAGGCCGGGAAAGATTCAACAGCAAAAATACTTTGGACATGCTTTGGTATCATGGATGGTACATCAATATGTTGTAAACCGGATTAGTTTAGAAAATATTGCAATTAGTCTAAGAGAGTATTTTGGTTTACCACTTGATCATAGGCAAGTTTGGTGGTTTAAGTTCATTGCTGCTAAATATTATAAGGACACATACAATAAAATATTAAAGAAAATCGTTAACGGGCATCTTGTCCATGTAGACGAGACAGGGATAAGATTACAGAAAGATAGGGGATATGTTTGGGTTCTCACCAACATGGAAGAAGTTTTTTATTTATATAGGCCAACGAGAGAATCTAGCTTTCTTCATGAATTACTCCAAGATTTTAACGGGGTTCTGGTATCAGATTTTTATTCAGGTTATGATTCTCTAAGATGTCCTCAGCAAAAATGTCTTGTTCATTTGATTAGAGATTTAAATAATGCTCTTTTAAATAATTTGTTAGATGATGAATTGAAACAACTTGTGAATAAGTTTGGTGGCTTAATAATAAATATTATTGATACGATTGATAGATTCGGTCTAAAAAGTAGGTATATGCGGAAGCACAAAAAAGATGTAAAGAGATTTTATAGATGGCTTCTAAAACAAGAATTCTACTCAGAACTTACAGAAAATTTCAAAAAAAGGTTAATTAAATATGAAAAAAAGCTTTTTTTATTTTTAGATTATGACAATATTCCTTGGAATAACAATAATGCCGAACATGCAGTCAAACATTTTGCAAAATATAGAAGAATTACTAATGGAAAAATTTCTCAGCAGGGATTAGAAGCATACTTAATTCTGTTAAGTATCTATCAAACTTGTACTTATAAAGGAATAAACTTCCTAGATTTTTTACTTTCAAAAGAACGGGATATAGATAAGTTCAGCATGGAACATTAATTGAATGAATAGAAAAAGAAAAAAAGAAAGGTTTTAGTGAGAAGATCTGACTGACAAAAACCAAGATGGGGTAAAAATGCCATTTTCTTGGTCGATTTTTCTCCTGTTGGGTGTTATAGATACGGGCAGGCCCACTAATCTTCTTATCTTTTCTTGTCAAAGTTAACAGGATTGTTGAATCATAGGAATATTTTTAATATAAAAATGACGACAGATTTATCTCATTTAACGATATTATTTAGATTATGAAAATTCATTGTATTTATGGCCGCAATTTTGATTCAAATATTTATGTAATTCTTGGAGAAAAAACAACTATTGTTGATACTGGCACAGGATTGCATAGCAAAGAAGTCGTTGGAGATATTAAGAAACTTGTTGATCCAGCAACGATAAATCAGATAATTATCACTCATGAACATTTTGACCATTGTGGAGGAATTAAAAAAACTTTTGAAATAACAGACGGCAAAGCCAAAATTATGGCTCATAGAGATGCATCAGAAAAAATAGAAAGAGGGGAAAGTGAATTTGCAAAGATGCTTGGTGGCGTAATGCCTAAGATGTCGGTAGACATCAAGTTAAAAGATGGCGATACAATAATAGTTGGAGATGAGACTTTTGATGTATTGCATACTCCAGGGCATACGCCTGGATGCATATGTTTATACAGCAAAACTAGTAAGTCGTTGATTTCAGGTGATACAGTTTTTTCGCACGGTTCGTTTGGCAGATATGATTTTCCTGGTGGAGATGCATATCTTTTAAGACAATCCATTGAACGATTGGCAAAGCTTGATATAATTAATCTTTATCCAGGGCATGAATCAATTGTTGAGGGCGATGGTAAAAAACATATGAACATGGTGTTGAGAAGCATTAGATCGCTGATGTAGATATGCCAAACCCCAGAGATATTTTAAACGAATTGAAATGGAAACAAGGTTTCGATTTAGGCAAAGCGGAGATATGGTACATTTATAGAGGGGCACCGAATGATACCAAAATCATGTTAGGAAAAGATATCGTAAACCTCGGAAAAACATTTATGGAGACGACTGAAGCTATGATTCCATATCATAGGGTTTTCAAGATAGTTTATGATCGGAAGGTCATTTTTGAGCGAATAACCCATAAATCATAAAAAAGCACTAGAAATATTTATATAGTAGTAAAATATAAATATTATTAGATATAAATGAACGAACAACAGAAATGTCCCAAGTGCAGGGGACCGATGAAACAGATTCCAATAAAAAGACTAGATTCGACTGTTATCATAGAGCTTTACTGCGAAAAATGTGACGAATCAATAACTTTGTATCCTGGCATCGGCGAAATAAAATTCGGACCTGCTAACTTCTTTTGAAACATATTGTTTTTTTGTGTTTTATTGTTTTATTAGAGGATACTTTTTTATTTTATCATAATGTTTACCAAGTAAGATAAAATATGAAGGTACTACCAATAGCATCTGATTCTCTAGGCGTTAGATCAATGGCAACATATGTAGAAACTAAAGATTACAAAATTTTTATTGATCCATCTGCCGCACTTGGGCCCAATCGATATGGTCTTTCACCACATCAAAAGGAATTAGAAGCACTATATGTAACAAAACAAAAAATAGCGGAAGTTGCAGAAAGTTGTGATATGTTGGTGATATCTCATTATCATTATGACCACTATGACCCAAATGAAGTTTTTTACAAAGGCAAGAAAGTCTTTGCAAAGGATATTTCAAAAAACATTAATAAATCTCAAAAAGAACGTGGAACAGAGTTCAAAAAGATTGTAGAAAATGCCTGCGATTTAGAATATTGTGATAATTCACAACACAAGATTGGCAGTACGAAAATTGTTTTTTCACCTCCATTTTTTCACGGTCCCGAAAACGTTGCACTTGGATATGTTATAATGACCACCGTTAATGATGGTAAACAAAAAGTCCTGCATTCATCAGATGTTCAAGGGCCTGTGACGAAGAGCGCCAAAGAATATATTATTGATCAAAAACCGGATTTATTGATTATGGATGGGCCGCCAACAATTTTTCTAGGTTGGAAGTTCAGTATGAAAAATCTACAAGATGCATCTGATAATTTAGTAGAAATAATAGAGAAATTGGGATGCCAGGTAATCCTTGATCATCATCTACTCAGAGACTTGAAATATAAAGAAGTTTTTCCCAAGCCGTATCAAAAAGGTGGTATTAAAATGAAAACTTTCGCAGAATATTTAGGCAAGGAAAACATTACCCTTGAGGCACATAGAAAAGAATTGTGGGGCAAATAGCATGGGTTTCATAGAAAGAATGGAGAAAAATATAGCAAAGCTGGGGAAAAGAATTCAAAAAGAAGAGATGGGAATCGCACGTTTGGCAGAAAAATGTGAAAGTAAAAAGATCACAAAAGCAGATTTCACCATTAAAAAGAGAATGATTGAAGAAAGAATGAACGGCATGAAATCGAGAATGCGAGTCTTACAGGGCGGAATAGTTAGAGAAAAACAACATCAGGAAGACAGGGCCGAAGAAAAAGAAAAGAAAAAGGAAGAGAAGGAAAAGAAGAAAGAAGGGAAAGTTAAGAAAAAAGAGAAAAAAGAATCGGAAGAATAGTAGCAGTTTTATTTAATGGAAAAATCATCAAAACCTTTAGATGGACGTTGTTTTTTAATTTCTACGTTTTTAACCTCTGAAAGCGGTGGACCGTGACGGCACCAGTCGAGCATTTCATTTATGAGTTTTTCGTCTCCTTCAAAGACGGCTTCTACGTTTCCCTCAGATGTATTTTTTACCCAGCCAGTTAAACCAAGCTGTTGAGCTTTATCCCTGGTACTTGCTCTGAACCACACTCCTTGAACTCGCCCTGATATAACCACATGAGCTCTTGATTTCATGATAAAATACACCTATGGTTTAAATCTTAGAATTGTTCGCGGGAATGGAATGGCATCTTTGATGTTGTCAAGTTTACATATCCATGCAACGAGACGCTCTACACCAAGACCATAGCCTGAGTGAGGGACAGAACCATATCTCCTGAGATCAAAATACCATTCGTAGTTTTCGGCTTTTTCTCCCGAGTCTTCTAATCTTTTCTTCATATCATCGACGTCAAGATTTCGCTGAGAACCACCGACTATTTCACCATAACCTTCAGGTGCAAGCATATCAAAACAAAGTGCTGTTTTTGGGTCATTTGGATCCCTGGGCTTGTAAAAAGCCATTATTTTAACAGGATAATTTGTAACAACAATCGGCGTATCAAAATGCTTCATAATGTTGTCTTCCTCAATTGTTCTGAGATCCTTGCCCCATTCAACGTCCATGTTTTCTTTTTCTTTGAGTATTCTAAGAGCCTCAGTATAAGTTATTGTAGGAAATTTGGATTCTGTGATATGTTGTAATTTTTTGACATCTTGATTTAGAACGGCAAGTTCGCGTTTATTGTATTTCAAAACTTCATCCAAGATAAATTTCACTTCATCTTTGGCAATCTCTGAAACATCATGGAGATCCATCCATGCTGCTTCCATTTCAGCCATCCAAAATTCGGATAGATGTCGTGAGGTTTTTGATCGTTCCGCTCTAAAAGTTGGTCCCATGTTGTATATTTTTTCCAAAGAAAATACCGCTGCCTCGGCATACAGTTGCCATGATTGAGAAAGGTAGGTTTTGTTATCGTAATATTTAACTTCGAATAGCGTCGAACCACCTTCACATTGATTTGGTTGGAGAACAGGTGCATCAAATTCATAGAAACCTAGATTTCTAAAAAATTTATGTATAGCACCAACAACGGTAGATCTTATTTTAAACGCTGAAGAAAGTTGTTGTGATCTAATCCATAAGTGTCTCTGGTCAAGCAAAAATTCCGGACTCTTATCTTTCACAATTGGAAACGGCTCTGCAAAATGGACCACATGAAAACTTGTTACTTGTAGTTCATATCCGCCTGGTGCCCGTTTGTCTTCTTTTACTGTTCCTTCTAGTTCCACGGAAGATTCTATCAATGCTTTTTCTGCATCTTCGAATTCATTGTCGGGAAGATTTCCTTTTTTTACTGTAGTCTGTAAAATACCTGTGACATCTCGCATTACAGTAAATACTATGTTTCCACTACTTCGGGTTCTATATATCCACCCGCGAATATGCACTTTCTTATCAGTTTTTTTTCCATCCAGCACTTCATCTATTCTGATAAATTTAGATTCGGACATGGCAAAACCGCTCACAATAGATACAATTATAGCATATATGAATTACGGTGGATGATTGTAAAAAAGTTGCAATAAATAAATCGCCCCCAACGCTTAAATATAGCTTCTCTTATTATTGGCAATACTTTCTTATATTATTAGGGAGTAATTTGCATTAGAATTTCATAGAGGTATGTAAATTGGACGATGTATCTAAACCAAACAAAGAAATGCCTGAGACGCCAGATGAAAAAGTTGTAGACGAAGAATCGAAAGAATCGGATTCCGAAACAGAAAATGAGACCAAAGAAACATCTGAAGAAGTCGAAGAATCAGAAAAAGAGGAACAGGCTGAGGAAGAAGTTGAAGAAGAACCAGAAAAACAGGAAATAGAGAAGCCACAAGAAAAAGCGGAAAAACCTGCAAGAGCTGAAAGCAAAAAAGAAGGGAAAAAAGAGGAACCTAAAAAGAAAGAGCACAGACCGGATTTCAAATATATCGTCAGGATTGCTAATACCGATCTCAACGGTGAAAAGAATCTTGTCAACGGATTAACCACTATACGGGGAATAGGAGTGCGTATGGGCATCTTTATCGCCGATACATCGGGAATTGATAGAAACGTAAAGATTGGAGATTTAACAGAAGCACAAATAGAGAAAATAAAGGAAGTTATAATTAATTTGAATAGAACTGCTCCTGGATGGATGCTTAATCATCGTAGAGATTATGAAACAGGAGAAAACATGCATTTTGTGAGTTCAGATATTGATATTCGATTGAGAGACGAGATTAACATTATGAAAAAAATCAGATCTTATAGGGGTGTAAGACACGAAATGGGGCTTCGTGTTAGAGGACAGCGCACTAAAACTCATGGTCGAGTTGGTTTGGCTTTAGGTGTATCGAGAAAAGCAGCCAAAGCAGCAGCTGCTGCTCAGAGCAGCGATAAAGATAAAGGCGAAAAGAAGAAAGAGTGATTTCTATGGGTAAGCCGAAATTTTCTAGAAAAAAATATGAAACTCCCAGCCACCCGTGGCAGGAAGATCGAATAAAAGCTGAAAGTGAGCTGATTAAGAAATACGGTCTGAAGAATAATAGAGAAGTTTGGAAAGCTAAGACAACTTTGAAAAATTATCGTGGTCAGGCTAGAGAGCTATTGGGAAAGATCGGCGGTAGCGACCCTCAGACGAAAAAACAGAGCGAGCAGTTACTGGTGCATCTTACGAAATTGACCATATTGCCATTAAATTCTACATTGGATGATGTGCTAGCTTTGGAAATCGAGTCGATATTGTCTCGTAGATTGCAGACTCTTACGTATCTCAAGGGATTGGCAAGTACGCCGACGCAAGCGAGGCAACTTATAACCCACGGTCATATTGCGATTGGTGGCAGAAAAATAACTATACCAAGTTATATGGTAACAAAGAATGAAGAAGGACAAATTGGATATCTTGCTGATTCTCCGCTAACTGATGTGGCACATCCAGCACGACCGCACGCGGATTTCAAATCAGTTCCCATTAAAAAAGAAATTGAACCAGAAAAGCAGAAAGAAGAAAAACCCGCCGTAGAAATACCGCCGTCTGAAAAAAAGGACGAAACAATTGCAGAAAAAAAAGAACAAGCTGAGCCAATTAAAGAAGAAACGGCCAAACCGGAGAAACAAACAGCTGAAAAACATGGCAAACACAAAGAAAAACCAGCAAAAGAAATCAAAGAGAAAGAAACTAAAGCTGAACATAAAGCAGAAAATAAGGAAGGAGGAAAATAAATATGGGTAGAACAGGTATTGCACATATATTTGCGTCTTTTAATAACATAATTATAACGATTACAGATTCAACTGGGGCTGAAACAATTGCACGCTGCTCGGGCGGCATGGTTACAAAATCAGCAAAGGATGAAGGCAGTCCTTATACTGCCATGAAAGTTGCACAGACTGCTGCAGATGCTGCCATTGAAAAAGGAATTAATAGCGTAAACGTTAGAGTTAGAGGGCAAGGTGGAAACAAGATTGCTACACCTGGAAAAGGTGCTCAGGCCGCTATACGTGCTCTTGTTAGAAGTGGTTTGAGGATAGGAAAAATAGAGGATGTTACGCCACTTCCACACGATGGTTGCAGAAAGAAGGGCGGCAGACGCGGCAGACGTGTTTAGGTGACAAAAATGAAGATTGATGTAACTGAGTTAAAACCTAAGAAAGCTGTTCTAAGAATTGAGGGTACAAAACCTTACTTTGTTAACTCTCTAAGAAGAATTATGCTTTCAGAGTTGCCAAAACTTGCAGTAAACGACGTCGTTATTTATGACAATACCAGCCCACTTTTTGATGAAATTATAGCCCATAGGCTGGGGATGGTTCCTATTCCGACTGATTTGAGTTTGTTAAAATTTAAAGAAGAATGTGTCTGCAAGGGCAAAGGATGCCCGAACTGCACAGTAAGATACACTCTTAGCAAAGAAGGAAAAGGAGTTGTATACTCTGGCGATCTGCAACCCGAAGAAAAGTCATGGGCCATAACAGAAGATAAAATTCCCATTGTAGAACTCTATGGCGAACAACGCCTCATTCTTGAAGTAGAAGCAGTTCTTGGACGTGGAAAGGATCACGCAAAATGGCAACCTGTTCAAGCCCCAGGATACAAATATTATCCAATCGTTGAAATAAACCAAAAAAACTGTGATCAGTGCAAAAAATGCGTAGAGGCTTGCCCCAAAAACATACTAGATATCAAAAACAACAAACTAGTCGTCACCGATATTGAAAAGTGCACAACATGTAAATCATGTATGGAAGTATGCGAAAGTAATGCAATAAATGTAATGGGAAATGAAAATAAGCTCATATTCCATTTTGAAACCGATGGTTCATTGACTGCAAAAGATGCACTGATGGAATCTGCAAAAATTCTTGAGGAGAAATACGCAAAACTCAGCAAACTACTTAAAAATATAAAATAGTTGAAAACTGTTTTACCAAAAATCTATTTTATACAACTTCTATTTTAATTGTGCGAAAAATCGGGCCTGTGGGGTAGCTTGGTATCCTTGTGGCTTCGGGAGCCATAGACCTGCGTTCAAATCGCAGCAGGCCCATCGCCACGATTTCTAGTATAATTACCTTTGTCTGCAGATGATAATGCGGGTGCATATGCGGGTGGTTGATTTCATTGTAAAAAATCAACCGTTTTTGGGACTTAACGTGCATATGCATGTGTGTATGCAGGTAATTATACACCAAGCGAATAATTTATTAATAGGAAATAGCATCTCTCCTTTAGTAAGTGGATGGGATGCAGCAAAGAGACAACAAAGTAGAGACTTCTCCAGAGATAAAAGTACCTTTAGCTATGAGGGCACTAAGGAGAAGCAATATACGAAAAAAGATAGCAGAATATCTTTTTGATATTAGTCCCAGTTGCAGTTATACTTCTGAAATAGCATATCATGTAAAAACAACACCATCCAATGTAATAGGAGCCATACGTGGGATGGAATCAAGATACAGAGAAGACGAATCGCTCATTAGTTTAGATATAGTTGAAATGAAGAGCGGTGGAAAAGATATAAAACTCTACGGAATAACTTCTTTTGGAAGAGAAATAGTAGAATCTTTAAAAGATAAAAGATAAAAAAAGATTATTTCTGCAAGTTCAATAATTTTAAAATCAACAGCAAATGTTTTAATTAATATGTTTTGATACACTTCAGCAGATGAAGATCAACGAAATATTCTATTCCATACAAGGAGAAGGCAAATGGAGCGGGTTGCCAAATATTTTCATTAGAACTACAGGTTGTAATTTGCGATGTTCATTTTGTGATACCAAATATGCATATGATGACGGAAAAGAAATGAAGATAGATGAGATAATCAAAGAAATCAGTAAATATCCTTGTAAATATGTTTGTGTTACAGGTGGGGAGCCACTATTCCAAAATGATATGCCAAAGTTGTTGGATAGTCTTCTAAAAAGAAATTATTGGATATGTTTGGAGACAAATGGTAGCATAAGCATAGAAAACATAGTGGGTAAAAAATCTTTGATGATATCGCTAGACATCAAATGTCCATCATCAAACATGCACGAAAAGATGTGTTTAGAAAATTTGTCTGTACTTAAAAAAGACGATCAACTAAAATTTGTTATAGGCAATAAAAGAGATTACGACTATGCAAAAAAAATAATTCAAAAATATAAACCCGTCTGCACAGTTTTTTTCCAGCCAGTTTGGGGGACCAATGCAAAACAATTGGCCGAGAGGATACTCAACGACGATTTAAACGTTAAACTTGGCCTGCAGATTCATAAGATAATATGGGGCGATAAGAGAGGATTTTAACTTTTTGCATTTGACAAAAACCATTTGCAACACAAACTATATACATAATAAGTGTATTCTGAGTTGAAAAATTGGAGTGTAATATTGTATTTAAATTTGTTAAATTAGAAGAGGTGAATAGATAAATGCAACCAGCAAATATGGCTTATGACAGAGCAATAACTGTCTTTTCTCCAGATGGGAGACTATTTCAAGTAGAGTATGCTAGAGAAGCAGTAAAAAGAGGTACTACTACCGTAGGTTTAAAATATAAAACAGGAGCAGTCTTGCTTGTAGACAAACGTGTTACTTCTCGCTTGATAGAACCAAACTCCATAGAAAAAATATTTGAAATAGATGACCACATAGGATGTGCAACTTCCGGTCTTGTCGCAGATGCAAGAGCGCTAATTGATAGAGCCCGTATAGATGCTCAGATAAACGAGATAACCTACAACGAAAAAATACAGGTAAAAACTCTTGTAAAACGCATTTGTGATTTTAAACAAACGTATACCCAATATGGTGGAGTGAGACCTTTTGGTACAGCTCTGTTGATAGCTGGCGTAGATGATACTGGACCAAGACTATTTTCCACAGATCCATCTGGTGCTTTAATGGAATACAAGGCTAGCAGTGAAGGGGCAGGACGCAGCGGAGCAATGGAGTACTTTGAAAAAAATTACAGAGATGATCTCACTATGGAAGAGGCCGTTGATATGGGTATAAAGGCCCTTAGCAAAGGAACTGAAGGGAAACTTAATCCTGAAGCCACAGAGATTGGTGTTGTTGACAAAAATTTCAAGTTTTATATTTTGCCACAAGATGAAACAAACAAGTACGTTGCCAAGGCAGTTGGAGGAAAGTAGAAGTGGTAAGTCTTGATGATGCGGTTATTGCTAAATTGAAAAAGGGGGAAGAGCATTTTGAGATACTTGTCGACCCCTATGCCGCGGCAGATCTAATTGATGGAAAAGAAATAAACATCATTCAGATTCTTGCCATAGATGCAATTTTTAAAGATTCAAAAAAAGGTACGCATGCATCAGAGGAAGCCCTTAAAAAAAGCTTTGGTACCAGCAATTTAGAAGAAATTGCTAAACTAATCATCCTAAAAGGAGAGATACAACTCACAACCGAGCAAAGACGCAAGATGCAGACAAACAAAAGAAACAGGATTATTGATACTATCGTCAGAAATGCGATGGACCCAAAGACAAAATCCCCGCATCCGCGCAAGAGAATAGAGTTGGCATTGGACGAAGCAGGTGTTCATGTTGATCCATTTAAACCTGTGAGCGAACAAGTTAAAACAATTATTGAGGTTTTGAGACCAATCATACCTATTTCAATAGAACAAGTTAAGATATCAGTTAAAATTCCATCTCAATTTACTGGTAGAGCCTATGGCGTTGCCCGTAATTATGGCACCTTGGAAAGAGAGGACTGGCAATCTGATGGCTCTTGGATTGGTATTGTTAGGATTCCTGCCGGTATGCAAACCGATTTTTATGACAAATTAAATGAGGTAACTAAAGGTAACGTATCGACAAAGATTTTAAAATAAGATTTATGGGGTTATCATTTTATGCCTGAAGAAAAACGCGAGATAGTCATTCCGAGCCAGTTTTTGGGAGATGTAAAGAAAAACAAGGCCGGACATGGCACGTTTATTGAAAACGGAAAGATATATTCAGCGAGACTAGGCATATTAAGCAAGAGAGAAGGAGAAGAATACATAAATGTGACACCATTGAAAGGCCGCTATGACCCAATAGAGGGAGATTTTGTCATAGGTATCGTTGAAGAAGCATCTGCATCAAGTTGGCTCGTTGATATTAATGCTCCCTATCCTGCGCTTTTACATGTAAACGAAGTGCCTTGGGACGTGGAATTTGGCGAGACCGAAAAATATTTAAATCACGGCGATTCCATTATGGCAAAGATATCTCAGGTCGATGTAGCAAAAAAAATTCAGATTACATTAAAAGACCGTAATTTATACAAAATCAAAGGCGGCCATATCATTGAATTCGAACCGTCAATTTATCGCCGCATTATGGGAAAAAAATATTCGATGATCGAATTAATACAAAAATATACCCGCTGTAGGATCTTCGTCGGTAAGAACGGACGTATATGGATCGATGGAGATACTGAAGGCATCGAAAAGGTGCTACAAGCAATCCATAAGATAGAACGTGAAGCCATTACCTTTGGCCTCACAAATCGAATCGAAGAACTCTTAAAAAAAGATGCAAAGGATGTTCGATAAATATGAAATCAAAATCAGATGTTAAATTGATCGATGGTCATGGAAAGCGAATAGATGGAAGAATGCCTCATGATCTGAGAAAAATCAAGATAGAAGCAGGAATACTACATAGGGCTGAAGGCTCATGCTATTTAGAATGGGGCGGAAATAAAGTTTTAGCAGCGGTTTACGGCCCACGAGAGGCCGTTCCAAAGCATACACAGAATCCGCTAAAAGCTATCGTAAACGCAAGATATAACATGGCTGCTTTTAGTGTCGAGGATCGTAAAAGGCCAGGTCCAGACAGACGAAGTAGAGAGATTTCAAAGGTTATATCTGAAGCGTTAGAAAAGGTCATTTTAACAGATAAGTTTCCAAGGGCATCCATTGACGTAAACATTGAAGTTTTAGATGCGGAAGCAGGAACCAGATGCGCTGGTCTTACTGCAGCAGGCGTTGCACTTGCAGATGCGGGAATACCAATGAAGGACATTCCTGTGGCATGCGCAGCTGGAAAAATAGAAGGACATGTTGTTCTTGATCTAGGAAAAGAAGAAGATAACCTTGGAGATGCAGATTTACCTGTAGCAATTTCCCCGCGCACTGGTGAAATACTGCTTCTGCAGATGGATGGACATTTAACACTCAAGGAATTTGATGAGGCGCTTGATCTGGCAATTAAAGGTTGTCATACTATCTCTGATATACAAAAGAAGGCGATTAAGAGTAAATACGAATCTGTTTTGGAGGTCGAATAAAATGCCAGTTATTTCATCGATTAAACGCGAGTATCTTTCAAAGCTTGCAGAGCACGGGAAGCGAGCCGATGGAAGAAAATTTGATGAGTTCAGAAAAATAGAGATTGAAACGGGAGTTGCATCCAGAGCTGAAGGTTCTGCACGAGTTAAAATTGGCAATACACAGGTTATCGCTGGAATTAAAATGGATGTCGGTGAGCCATATCCAGATGCACCGGATTGCGGCGTCCTTACAACTGCTGCTGAACTCATTCCGATGGCTTCTCCAGATTTCGAGGCAGGTCCTCCACGAGAAGATGCAATAGAGCTTGCCCGAGTTGTTGATAGAGGCGTACGTGAATCTGAGGTCGTAGAACTGGAAAAACTTTGCATAACAGCAGGGGAAAAAGTTTGGATAGTATTTGTTGATATTCATATTCTTGATTATGACGGGAATCTATTCGATGCTGCATCACTTGCTGCTCTAGCAGCTTTATTTACTACAAAAGTGCCAGCGAAACGCTTTGAACTAGGAGAAGATTATCCTCTGCCGCTCAGAGATCCGCCAGTATCATGTACCTTTGTTAAATACAACGGTGTTGTTGTGGCAGATCCATCACTTGATGAAGAAGAGATAGCTGAAGCAAGACTTACCGTTGCAACAGATAAAAACGAAGACATAAGAGCTATGCAAAAGGGGCTAAGCGGCAGTCTTAACAGAGAAGAAATAAAAAAAGTTATTAAATCCTCCATTGATAACGGGAAAGAAATTCGAAAGATATTATACAAAAGCATAGGGAAGTAAAATGTCAAAAAGAACGAAAAAAGTAGGTTCAGTTGGGCGTTTTCAAGCCAGATACGGGGTACGAGCAAAAACAAGAGTTAAAAATGTTGAAGTACTTCAGAAAGTAAAACACGACTGTCCAAAATGCGGTCATAAAGCAGTGAAAAGATTAGGCACCAGCATATGGCAGTGCAGAAAATGCGGAGCAAAATTTGCCGGCGGTGCCTACATGCCCAGAACTGAAGCAGGCCAAAACGTTGAAAAGATACTTCGAGGCGAAATGGTGCCTGAGGTTTTAGCTAAAAAAACTGAGAGAGAGAAACCTTGAGCGGCTACAAATGTGGATTGTGCAAGAAAAGCGTGAAATTCGATGTTAAAAACATAGGAATGCAATGTCCTTATTGCGGCAGCAAGATTTTTTATAAAGAAAGACCTACCGTCGCAAAACGGATTAAATCCAGATAAATGACCCTATGAAAAAAGCATCTTTTATTTTTGTTTTTGATTCCGAGAAAGAAGCTAAAATAGTTGCAGAATCGCTAAATCCCGAAATAAAGCATAAAATCCCTAAGACTGAAATTGAAGTATCTCTTTCGGGTAAAACATTTTCTTTAGAAATAGAAGCAACAGACGTTAGTTCTTTAAGGGCAGCATGCAACTCTTATTTGAGATGGATTAATACTGCAATTAACGTAAGAAAAACAGTTTAAAGTTTGTTTATTTTATATTTAGTAACAATCTTTGTATCATTTTAAGTAACAACTGATTTGAAGAATGCAGACTGATTTGTTGACTGTTGCTCTGGCTACTTTGCAGATCCAATGGCATTGTAACAGATAGTGTTCCCCATTCACTCTCAGCATTGTAGGGGTCCTTTGCTTTGCAACGAATAATATATGTTCCCTTTTCAGACCAGTAGTGACTCTTTATGACTTCAGTACCTGAGGCATATGGTCCAACCCAACCTGTGTTACTGTTGTCTCCCCATTCGACGTAGTACCAAATAATAGCTCCTTCAGGGTCTGCTGTTGTGAATGTATAATCATAAGATGTTCCCACGTTTCCATTTGTCTCCCCAGTAATACTTGGTTTGTTTGGTGGTGTGTTAGATGTTTGTATCCATGCATAGGTTGTATCGCTACTTGTATTGCCAGTGTTATCTGTCACTGTTAGTGTAACTGTGTAGTTCCCTGCATTTGTATAGATGTGTGTGGGGTTTTGTTCATCGGAATAATGGTTATCCCCGAAATCCCAATGATATGAGTGTGGTGAATAGCCACCACTTGAAGAACCAGTGAATTGAACAGGTTCGTTTATTATTCCATAATATGGGCCATTGGCATCTGCTTCTAATGGTCCTATGCCAAATGCATTCAAATAACCCTTTCCTGGTTCACTATTTGAACCAATATACACAGTTCCATCACTTCCAATGGCCGGGGAAGAAAACACCGTATCGAGACTTTTACGCCATTTCACAGTACCATCAGTATAAAGAGCAATAATCTCAACACCACCAGTATACTCTAAATCGCAAGTACCAAAATAAAGAGTACCATCACTGGAAAGAGCAGGAGAGGAACCCCAAATCTTTGCTCCAGGATTAAAACTCCATTTAATGGTACCATTTGGATAGATCGCATAAAATGTTTTTTCCCAAACTCCTACATAGATAGTACCATCACTATCTAAAGCAGGGCTGCCATATACTTCTCCGATATTTGCCATCCATTTTACTGTACCGTTATTTGGATAAAATGCATACAGGTAACCGTTGTCAGAACCTATGTAGACAGTTCCGTCATCTGCAATGGTTGGTGAACCATGCACCCAAGATCCAGTATCATATTTCCATTTTAATGTTCCATTGTTTGGATAAAGTGCATAAACATTACCATCATGTGAACCACAATAAATAGTGCCGTCTAAGCCAATGGCTGGCGATGAATATATAACCATATTTGTGTGGTATCCCCATTTTTGAGTCCCATTTGGGTTAAGTGCTTTAATATTCCAATTATCACTATCCGTAAATATGATGGTACCATCATTTGCTATAGCCGGTGAAGTATAAACATTACTTGCAGGGTATTTCCATTTTAATGTTCCATTAATTGTATAAATCGCATACAAATAATCATTAGGATATGCATATTCGGTTCCAAAGTATATGACTCCATTTTCATCAATCGCCGGGGCAGACTCAATACTGAAGCCCTCTAAATATCTCCATTTTAAGGTTCCATTCGGATAAACAGCATAAAGATTGTAAGCGCCGATATAGATGGTCCCATTTTTATCTATTGTCGGGGAACATGGCCAACCAGAAATCTTAAAATTCCATATTTCATCCCACGTATTAACCGTGCTATAAGGACTACGACCAGTGTGACGAACATCATGGCAATACATGGACCATGGTGAATCCATCGGGCCACTACAAGGGTTACGTAGTGGAGTAATTTTTTTTCCAATTGAATGTGATTCAACTGCTTCTTTTGAAAAGGTTGACATTTCTGATGAAACATCGCCGATGTCTACATTAAATCTATGTTTTTCAGAAGAATATGACTCAGGAAAAAAATATTTATCAAAATCAGTGAACTTATGAACACTTTTAATCATATTTATATCCTTGCTTTGAGGGATACCAATTATTAGTGGAGTAATAGCTAAAATCACAAAAAGAAATATTATTATGAATGTTAAACTCATGCTGATAGTTTTATTCAATGTAATCAAGCCCCGTTGTATTTTATTATTAGTGATGATAGACCAAATAAAGTTTTTCCAAAAGATTTTTAAGCGAGCATGGTTTGAATATTCATGGTGAAAAAAGAGAAGAAAAAATGAATAGGATATAAGATATAGTTTTATGGGGTGAGGCGAGATATGAAAAGAAAAATTATTGGGTTAATAATAATCGTGCTATTGTGTGGTAGTAGCGTGGTGATTGTTAACGAAGATGTTGATGTAGGGGCTACTCCTGGCGGTGGAGGCGAAGGTGGTGATAATAATAGTATGGTGTTGGATTATAACTATATTTGGGAGCAGTTGAGAGATTTATGTAATGTAACATATAAATATCCTCCTGGTTTGATACCCAAGGGTAGATCTTTTGGTAGTTGGGGCGGTGCTCATACTGTAACTGATATTTTAATACCTCAAATGAATGTCACTATAAGTCTTGACGATGTTCACACAGAAAAGATTCAACACATAAATTACCCTGTGGAAATAAAAAAGAACTATACGAGCATCATCGATGTCAATGATTTTCAGCTAACGGTAAATAATGATAACTATCTGTATCCCGATCATCACGTTCCAAAAAAAGAGAGTTTTGCGATTGCCAGCGGATACCCACACAAACCATGGATATGCGGTGGAAGTCTAACCCATAATTACAGCTTTAGCAACGTAGAGATTAAAGTACCACTTCTAACAGATTTATGGCCATTTGGCGGAACATTGACTAATTTTTCCCTTAACATCACCTCGTATACCAGGTTAAATAACAATACAGGATTCATTATAGGGAATCTCACCTATATTGCAAGCAACGAATCAGTTCCAGACTCCAATGATCAACTCGGAAGAGTGTTCTTATTTGATGACACGGCGGAATGCTCTAATAAACTGGATAACCTTACTATTGCAGAAGGCTGTATTTTAGTAGACCAAGGAACAAGAAATGTTTCCAATGCTACAGCATCAAAATGTCCGTGTCCAATGGTAAGAATTAGTAATTCTGATGGAAACGAGATCAAAGAGTTAATGGAAAACTACTCTACAATTCTTGTGGATAATGTGACAGGGAATCTTACCTTGACGTATAATATCGGCGAGGGACATTTCCCTGATTCGGATTACATGCTTCTCTATAAAATATCTAATGAATCTCTATTATACAACAGAGGCTGGTTCTGGTTTTGCTATTGGAATTTAACGAAGATTTTGTGGTGTATAAATCAATTTGCTGAACCGTTTGGTTTGCCTGTATGTAAAGGGATCGTTTTTTATTATACCTATGAACACCACTTTATGTATTGCGCAGCTCTCGATTGGGCTAATAATGCAAAAAAACCACATCCTGGCCTTCCGATGTTTACCCTGAATTACACTGTTGGGAGTTTTTTGGATGATAACCACTGTAGTACCACATTAACCGGCTATTGTAACCAGGAGTTTTTGGAAGAAACGCCAGATAAGGTGGGTGCAGAGGCATACAATGTAATCGGTAATATTAGTATAAAACATAGCCCCGGGAATGCGATAGCGATTATCTCAAATCGTTATGATGGTTGGTGGGGGCAAACCCCTGGAGATTCAGGAGTGGGTGGAGCTATAGTTCTTGGTATTGCAAAATATTTCAAAGACCATAACATTAAACCGAAGTATAATCTCACCTTCCTTTTTACCACGGGTGAGGAATATGGTTTCCGCGGTGCATACCATTACAATGATAGCCATCCAAATGATAACATAAAATATTGGTTTATTTTGGATCAGCTGGCATTTGATCAAAAGGATGCACCGTTATGCCTATATTATAAAAATAGTACCCAGGGAGCTATTATTGATACTATCTTTAAAGAGCAAACGAGGTATAAAGATAGAACAGGGTATGAAAATTTAACTTTCAATAAAGGTGGAACAACAACCTCTGAGCAAGGAGTTGCTAGTTCAAGGAAAAACTGTGACTCATTTTGTATTGTAAAAGATATGAATTCTACATGGGCTCGTTGGCATTGCACAGGCATGAATTACACAGAGGGAGACAGCTTGAAATATATTGATAGGAATGATCTGAATGTTTCTGCTGAACTGGCATGGAGTATTATCAAATACTTCTTAGTTAATCCTGACTGTTGGTTCAACAATGTTACCTATACCGCTTTCGATTCACCAAACGATGGCGACGCTCTTCTTGATTCAATTCGAGCGAACTTCACCATTCACTCTGTACTTCCGAACGATAAGGTCCGGGTTGAAATGGATCTTGACTTTCAGGCTGGTGGGATGGGCGGGACCCTCCCCGATGCATGGGACACCGAGTACATCGTAACCGCCGGGAGCATGAATGTATCCCATACATTCACCATTCCTGATGACGTCTCTGATGGGTATTATTCTGTTAGTTTCAAAGTGTATAACTCAACAGGGTGTATCAACAGAATCATATATGGCGGGCTCGGCAATTACTACAATGACACCAGCGGCAATTCAGGATGGCAACACCTCTATCACCCCTTGGGGTACACGAAAGCAGGTGGTGCATACCAATGTGTTCATGATAATATCAGTGGTTCTATCTTCACCGCCAACGAGGACGGCAGGGCGAATAACATCACCGCATACATTAACCAATGCCTCAATAACCCTGGGCCCTACAAGTGCATGCTGTATCGGGCGAATGATTCAACGCTCATCGGCACCACCACCGAGAATTGGGTGTCTCTCCCGCAAGGTATCCCTGTATCATCCTCATGGTGGGCCGTGTTCAACTTCACCGGGACGAAACCTCTGCTGGTGAAAGGCGTGCAATATGTGATCACATGCTGGGGCGATAGTGCGTACTCCCGGCTCTATTATGATCAATCCGGTGATCAAACAACAGGAGCCTATGACGCTCATGTGTATGGAAATCCACCGAACCCAGCGAGTTTTACGCCAGAACCAAGATATTACTCCATCTATTGCAGCTACACGACAGATACCACACTGCCAACGATCGCCAACGTGACCGCGAACCCCCATACGGTGGGGTTTGGGTTCAACGTGACCATCTCTGCTGATGTGACTGATTCTGGAAGCGGTGTCAACCTCGTCAAGGTTTGCATTGCCTACCCTGGCGGCAGGACAGGGAATTCTACTATGACCCATATTTCGGGAAATACCTACCAGTACGTCTTTAACAACACCTGGAATGTGGGACAGTATAACTACACCATCTGGGCAATTGACAATTCCGATAACAGCAACAGCAGTACGGGACGTCACTTCCACGTCTCAGCAACAGCAAGCATCAGTGTAGCAACCCTGAAGGATACCTACGGCGAAAACGAGTACATCAACATCACTGACCCGCCTAACCCGTCAGAGGATTACTACCTCGTTGGTCGGGGATTGACTTGGGATAAGTACTACAACGTTGTTACAGGACAGAATGTATTAGAGATTTCAGCTGGACCAATAAACTATCAGGATGATAACGGGACGTGGATGCCGATTAATGGTACCTTCAGTCAGCTCACGGCCATCCATCCTGTTTATAGTTATGGCTACAGAATTGGGAACGACCGTGGACTGTACAACGCCTACTTCAAGCCAAATATACAGAACGACTGGCCCGTAGCTTTTGCATACAATAAATCAAGCAATCCAAATATATACGTCATCAGAAGCAAGCTCGTTGGAGTCGGGTATCTTGATCCAACTAACAATTGGGCATGCAAATACCTACAGCATGTGCAGGGCAGTCAAGGACAAATTAACGGCAATTCTGCGACCTATGAAGATGTCTTTACTGGCACCGATGCCACCTGGAGCTATGGCAACACAGAGTTAAAAGAAGCAATTACCATGAGCAACACAACAAAGTTGCTATTGCAGAACCATCCACCATCAGAGTACGGACTCAATAACGATAATTCGTATTTGATTTTCATCACCAAGTTAGATCGTCAGAATCTCAACATGTATGATTCTTTAGGCATGCTCGATGGCAACGTAACTGTATCAGACGGACAAATAGATTTCAAAGATGCCCTTGGTAACTTCAAATGTGCTTTACCTGTTGGAGATGCTTACGAATTCAATAATGAATCGGTAAGACAGAAACTTACCTATAGAATAATCCAGTACAATGGCAACTCCTATTTCCTCTCTGGTCTAAAAGTCTCTGACTTGAACGCAATGACGTTCCCGGTTGTGATAGACCCAACGCTCACCGTGTATTCGAGTTCCAGCGATGGACATATTACCAACAACAGCAAACAGTATGCGACTGTCCGAAACGCAACGTCGGGAGGAGTATCAAGTAGTGGATCGAGCTTTTGCATAGGTCAACAGTACAGCCCCTTCTTGGCAAACCCCTACGTGATCTGGAGAGGTTTCGTCTTCTTCAATACCTCTGCCATAACATCGAATTGCGTGATTACGAATGCGACGCTCTCCTTGTACAAAAACAGTGATTTCTCATCAACTGATTTCAATATCGTGGTGCAGAACGGGCAGCCAACCTACCCACATAACCCGATGCAATCTGGGGATTATAACAGGAACCATTACTCTGGGAATGGTGGATCCTTGAACACAGTGAACTTCCACGATGGATACAACAATATATCTTTAACCAACTACAGCTGGATAAACAAGAACGGCATGACCAAGCTTTGTCTGAGGAGCAGTCGAGATATAAACGGTAACACACCCACAGGAAACGAGTATGTCTCTGTGTATGCAAACGAGGGAGAGAGCGGAAAACAACCGAAGTTGAGAATCGAGTACAGGAACCAGTCGAAGATCAAGAACACAGGTTCAACAAATATCTCCGGGTATCTGCTCATGCAAGTTCAGTATCGAGAAGGTGAGGAGTGGGTGGTCGATCACGACACCGTGAATGAAACTACGCCGAGAACAATAAACGCTGGACAGCAACTTGGTATGGACACAATCTTCAACGGTCTAGTCAACACCATTGACCTCAATCACGGCAATGGTAGGTATCGTGTCTACGCAGCGTTCAGAGACAAATATGGCAACATCTTACAGACTAGTGAAGGTAAATCTCTAGCCGCCTGGTGGGAGTTTGACGTAAACATCTAGTAAGTAAAAATAATTAAACAGAAGTTGAGCTGGGCAAAAATCTCCTGGCTCTCGACATCTTTACATACAACCAGTTTAAACCTCTATCGTCTCTGTTCTTCCAGGCCCTATAGAAACAACTGCAATTGGAACGCCTATTTCTTTTTCTATGAACTTTATGTATTCTTGTGCTTCCTTTGGCAGATCTGTTAGTTTATTTGATTTTGTATCTATCTTATCCCAGCCCTTGAATTCCTTGTATGCTGGTTTGCATTTCTTTACTTCTTCGATATCTGCTGGAAAGAAATCAATTTTTTTACCATTAAGATTGTAACTTGTGCAGATTTTTATGGTTTTTAAACCATCAAGTACATCAAGTTTTGTAATTGCAAGTTTTGTAATACCTGATATCATGCAAGAGTGTTTTATTACGACCAAATCAAGCCATCCGCACCGTCTTGGTCTATTTGTAGTTGTTCCAAATTCATGTCCCTTTTGTTGAAGATGTTTTCCTGTTTCGTCAAATAATTCTGTCGGTAAAGGCCCCTCTCCAACTCTGGTTGTATAAGCTTTCACAATACCTATAATGTCATCAATGCAGTGCGGTCCTATTCCTGCGCCAATGGTCGAACCTCCAGCAATAGTATGAGATGAAGTGGTATATGGATAAGTTCCGTAATCAACATCAAGCATCGTTCCTTGGGCACCTTCTAGAAGAATGTTTTTCCCAGATTTTATCGCTTTATTTAGTTCAATATGCGTGGATGTTATGAAACCCTTTAATCGCTTTCCAAAATTAACATAGGTTTCAAGGATCTCTTTTTTATCGAGTTTTTTATCTATTTCATATGCATCAAGAATTCTTTGTTTGATTGCTATAATGGTATCAAGTTTTTTACTCAGTGTTTCTTTATTTGTTAAATCTATTGCTCTTATTCCATTTCGTGCTATTTTATCACTGTAGCAAGGCCCAATGCCTCTTCGTGTCGTACCGATTTTTTTGTCTCCAAGAAACTGTTCTTCCGCACCATCCAGTATCTTGTGATATGGCATGATAATATTCACTCTATCACTCATGAGAAGTTTTGGTTTTATACCGCGTTTTGTGAGTTCGTCAATTTCATTGATTAAAACTTCAGGATCTATTACACATCCGTTCCCAATAATACCGATTTTACCCTGAATAACACCTGAAGGTATAAGATGAAGTTTGTACACCTCTTCTCCAACTTTTATGGTATGGCCTGCATTATTGCCGCCTTGGAAACGCACAACATAATCAGCATCTTTAGAAAAATAGTCAACAACTTTTCCTTTTCCTTCGTCCCCCCATTGTGTACCGATTACAAGGTTTACAGTCATCTTATTTCACTTACATGGCATAAGAAAAGAAATACATAAAGATGATGTATACAAACCCAAACTATTCCATACGAAGGTTTTATAAAATAAATGCTATATGCCCAGGCAAATGCCTGATGAATCGAATCATTTTGAACAACCTCCTGCAGATACAACGTTGGATATAGAACTATTAAAGAGAGAAGTTGGTCAACATTTTCCTTTTTACGATGTAAAATCTGGCCCAGATGTCGTTGTATTCTTCTGCAGAATTGATGAAATGATGCTGGAAGAAAAATTCGATTATTTGCGAAAATCTCTTTCAGAAAAAGGATACATTCCGATGCTCCGCTATGAACATGGAGAACATGTCATTTATGTTATTAAAAAACCTAAGATCAAGAAAAAACCTGTTTGGATTAATATTGTTCTCCTCGTAGCAACAATTTTTACGACAACGCTTGCCGGCTCTATCCAATGGGTAAGCATCTATAAACCAAGTTTGTCCAATTTTACTGAAATTTTAACTAAAAGCATATCGCCATTCTATCTTTGGAATGGCTTCATCTTTTTTTCAGCACCCTTGCTACTAATTCTTGGCGTTCATGAAATGGGTCATTATTATGCATCAAAAAAACATAACATAGACGCTTCGTTACCTTATTTTATTCCTCTTCCCCCTCCATTCATTCTAGGTACCTTCGGCGCACTGATTTCGACTCGCGAACCTATACCAAATAGAAAGTCATTGCTTGACATCGGTGTTGCTGGGCCCCTCTGTGGATTCCTTGTTGCCATACCGATTACATTTCTAGGATTTTTCCTTATGCAACAAAATCCAGTCATTGCTCCATCTGGCAGTGGGTATATGGTGCCCCCTCTAATTATTCAGGCTATGGGAAGTTTCTTTACAATACCCCAGAACGCCATCATTCACCCTACGCTGTTTGCTGGTTGGGTCGGGATCTTCCTTACTGCAGTTAATCTTTTACCAATAGGACAGCTAGATGGTGGGCACGTAGCACGAGCATTTTTAAAAGAAAAACACAAATACGCCGGTTGGGCTGTAATCTCTTTACTAATAGGATTGAGCTTTATTTACACAGGTTGGCTCATGTTTGCTTTCCTCGTTTTATTCCTAATAGGGACGCAACACCAACCTCCACTAAATGAAATCGATCCACTGGACACAAGAAGAAAACTTATTGGTATTCTTGTAGTAATTGTTTTCATAGTGTCGTTTGCTCCCATTCCATTTTCAGGTTAAAAGATTATAAATGCAAGGTTCTAACAGATGTTTTTGAGAGTGAAATATCGCAACGATTTAATACTCTCAAATCGATTCATTACTACAAGTGGGACAAATTATGAAGACTTATCTGAAAATCATGTTCAGCAGCGAAGGTTCTACTCCCTCAGATGTAAAAAATCAATTACTAAACATGGGTTTCAAAGCAACTAAAGGAAACTATGATTTTGTCTATGATTGGAACGAAGATTCCGTAGGTATAGATGAACTAGTATGGTTTGCAGATAAAGTACATTTGGCTCTTAAAAAAAATAAGGTTTATTTCACCATAGAAACGATTTAGAAATTTTATTTTCTCTTATTCTTCTTAGTTTTGTCTAGTGTTTTACTTAAGACCCCCATTAGGGTGTGATATTCCCATTTAGAAGGCATGGCTCTTCCCATAATACGTTTAAACATGATCTTCGTGTTTTCCTTCTTATGTTCAGGATAATTAATTTCTTCCAATAAATTGGAAAAAAACTCATACAATTTATCTTTCTCAACTTTACCAAGACGTCTTTTCCCTTTAACATTTGATTTTTGTTGAACATATAAAACATACAAGACCAGACATACTGCGTGAGAGAGGTTCAAAGATGAATAAGACTCACTGGTTGGTATTTTGACCATGATGTCGCACTGTGCAATCTCGTCGTTAAAAAGGCCGTAATCCTCCCGTCCAAAGACAAGACCCACTTTTCCGTCCACGTCGTATATTTTATCTGCAAAATCATCAAGCAGAACCGCATTTCTAAGATGCCTCTTATCACTCTGACTTTCTATGGATGAGGTAGCAACAAGATAATCAATATTTTTAACGGCATCAGCAAATAATGAAAATATCTTTGCATTGTCGATTATTTTATGGGCATGCATGGCACGAGCATAACATTCGTCATCAAAATTGCATGGATTTACAAGATAAAGATTTTCAAAATCAAAATTCATCATCGATCGTGCCGCAGCACCGATGTTGCCACCATATTTTGGCTCTACAAGAATAACGTAAAACTCAAGTATCTTTTTTCACCGTCCAATAAAGAAGAATCGCAAGTTAATTGATTATTTTACTCTTAACTCTTCTGCCTTTTCATCCACCATTTTTTTATACTTGGAGGGCAAATGTTTAACAGTATCCTCTAATTCGCCATGTTTCTTAAGCAGTTCTGATCTTTTATTTGTCTTAATTTCCTTCAAAACAAATTTTCTGTGTTTAATATAACTATATAGATACCATACTCCCACTATGAGAATAACAAAACCTGCTATAAACAAATAGGCATTCCAATCTGCCAATTTAGTTATGGTATCAGTGTAAAAACTGAGTTTCAGACCTTTGAACCAATACCAGATAATACCCATGAGAAGCAATTTTATTCCGATAATCGTCGTTATGATACTCAACCCGAGTACATATTCCCCTAGGAATCCGCTTATCTTACCTGTCATTTTTACACCTCTTTTAATTCAATATGTTTTTGCAAATCTCATCCAAGTCTCTGCAGGTTTTCCACACACAGGACAAGAATATTTGCATTCTACATTATCAATTGGTTCCCCTAATGTGTTCCCCTCTAAAACATTTTCTATTTCAAGAGCGCATTCTTTGTTTCTGCACCAGGGAAGTTCGACAATGCCTTTTTTATCCTTTGCTTCTTCGACAGTATGAACCCTGTGCATATTTTCATCAAGGATTTTCTTTGCATTATTGTACAATTTTTTGGATATTGCATCAAATTCATCTTCTATTGTTTTAACCGCGGTGGCCTGTGGAACAGATCTCTTTTGTTCCGTATCTCTTCTAACAAGTACTATCTCTTTCTTTTCTACATCCCTTGGACCTATCTCTATTCGTAATGGTACTCCTTTCAACTCCCAATCATAGTATTTATTTCCAGGAGTTATGTCCCTTTTATCAACATGCGCTCGTATGTTTTTATCTTTAAGTTTTTTGCAAAGCGTGTCGCATGCATCCATCACCGTCTTTTCTTTGCCTTTGAAAATAATAGGAATTATTACTACTTGAGTTGGAGCAACCATTGGAGGAATAACAAGTCCTTTATTGTCTCCGTGTATGCCAACAATTGCACCAAGTATGCGTTCACTCATACCATAGGTAGTTTGATGACAATAGTTATGTTTTCCATCTTCAGTTTCATATGAAATTTCATAAGGTTTTGAAAAATTATCTTTGTATTGATGTATGGAACCTAGTTGCAGTGTTCTTCCTGATGGCATAAGTACATCCATACTAATCGTATAAAAAGCACCAGCAAATTTATCCCAATCAGGTCTTTTATTCAAGATATATGGCAGGCAAAGTTTCTTAAAAAGTGTATCGGCAATGGCTTTATCTTCCGCTATTTGTCTCTCTGCATCTTCGAAATCCGCATGACAGGTATGAGCTTCAAAGAAATGAATTTCTCTAACTCTTATGAAAGCGCGTGTTTGTTTTGTTTCATATCTGAAAGTATTGACAATCTGAAATACTTTTAGTGGTAAATCAGCATGCGATCTTATCCAGAGAGAAAATATAGGATACATGGCCGTTTCAGAAGTGGGCCTCAGAAGCCATCTTTCCTCAAGTTCATTTGTTCCGGCGTGTGTTACCCAATAGACTTCGCTTCCAAATCCCTCAATGTGTTCCTCTTCTTTTTTAAATAATGATTCTGGGATTAATAGTGGGAAATAAACCTCTTGATGGGCAGTTTTTTCCATCTCATCTCTAATCAATTGATCCACATGGCTCATCAGTTTCCAGCCATAGGGGCGCCAGACATTCATCCCCTTTATCGGATATCGTTTATCACACAGATCTGCAAGTTCTACGATTTCGTTGTACCATTCGTTGAAATCATCAGTTTTCTTGTATTTTGTCGCTGGCATATACAACTACAATCCTATAAATCAGAAAAGAAATAAATACTCTTAACTTAAAGGTGACGGTTTAAACCAAATAGAGGACTATGCTCCTCTTCCCTCTTTAGCTTTAACGCGCAGTTCTTTTGATCTGCACCGTCTACATCTTTCAGCTCTGGGCGCATTTGATGCTCCGCATTTCATGCATATCTTCTTATTTAACAACCGCTCTTCAGCTTCTGGAAATTTGGCCATTTAATACCGTCCTTTAGAGTATCGGAATAAACAAATATTATATAAAGATGATGCAGTCTTTGATTCAGACGTAGAAGAGTTCAAAATGGAAAGAAGACAAAAACTTTCTAAAGCGATTATATTCTTTTTCATTTTATTTTTATTATGGGCCGTTCTTCAGTTTCTAGCCCCTATATTTTTACCTAGCAGTAGTGTTAAAGATTTATCTGGTATGGTTGGAGTATCAGATAACGAAGAAACAATTAGTAAGATGCCTTTTCCGTGGAATTCAATTTATTCCATAGGGGACAGAATGTGCCATCAAAAAGCAGACCGTTCGTTTTCCATCAATGGTAACGAGATGCCATTTTGTAGTAGATGTACGGCGATATGGCTGGGATTGGCCATTGGTTTAGGATTTATGATGTTATATACAATACAGTTAAATGAGAAATTCTTGTTTGTAATAATAATCGGCATAGTACCTATGGGAATAGATGGAATTGGCCAACTTCTCGGGTTCTGGGAGAGTACATATATAATTCGTTTGATAACTGGCTTACTAGCTGGCACAGTTTGTGGCATTGCTATTGGATTGATTATCGATGAAATTAAAACAATTCACATATTCAAAAATAGCAAAAAGTAGTTAACAAATTGTACAGCGATACGACTGGGTTTGGCTATCGACCTTGGATTATGGTTTTTTATATTATATAATTAAATGAAGAGTTTTATTTGCAATAATAATTGGCATAGTACCTTTAGCCGCCGATGGAGTTGGTCAATTTCTTATTTACTCCCTGCCTTTATTGCACATTAATAGGAGAAATAGCTTCTCGATCTTTCTTTGTAATAGTTAGATACAGTTTCGTCCACCAAATAGTTGTCAGAGGAGCAACTACAAAAAATGAGATTATAAAGACAATGATACCACCGGCATAGGGAATCATGCTAAAAAGTCCCAATATAATACTAACAATCAACACTATTAACCATAGGAGAAATACATTGAGTTTGTTGTAGCGCCAGAAAACTCGCACTCCTTTGGAAAATCCATCAATCGCTTTTAAATCATCTAAGACAACTGCATATGGGACAAGAGCTAGTATGATCGACATCGGAATTACATAGATAACCATTAGTAAACCACCCATTATCAACGGACCCATAATCGCAAGTGCTTCTTGTGGGGTTGGAGTGGAAGATAAACTTTCTATGTTCGCGAATAAATTGATGAGTCCAGGAAGGGTAAACAGGAATCCTACAAACATGATTAAACCTACAATGATACTTGCACCGAAATAGCTCAAAAATTTCTTTTTTCCGTAAGTCATCATGTGTGAAAAGTTTGTACCACCTGTAAGAATTGCTTCTTTTGCCATGCCTATCGCACCAGCTGTAAAGAATGACATGATGAAACCAATTAGAATTACAAGGATTATAGCTACTCCAATTATAAGACCAATATTTTCAGAAATAATTCTAAAAATTTGAGATGCTGTTTCAGGCGATGACATCGATGCAGGATTGGAAATAGCTTGTTTCATAATAGGAGAAAAGAGCGAAAACATCACCGGCAGTAGGATGCAAGCAGCTATCACCATCGATATCACTGCACCGAGAATAAACGGGACACAAATGATTATGTTTTTTTTCCAAGTCTTAAAACCGCCACTCAATATCTCTCCAAAATTTATAGCTGACATATTGGAAAGTATAAATTATAATTATAAATAATTTTCATGTAAAGATTGTTTGCACTAATTACCATAACGAAAACTGAAATCTCCCACAATGTTATTGAAATTCTCTTCTTGAAAATGCTATCAAGAGAAGCCCTATTAATGCCAATATGCCAAATGCAAGCATTGGCGAAGAACCTGGTGTAATTAACCAAAGAACGCCAAGAAGACTTTGTGGCATACTGGCAACAAGTGCCAATCCCCAGATTTTCCTTTTTAATGAAAGAACACCAGCAAGGATCGAAAAAACTGCCATTACACCCCCTACTGTTTCGCATATAATTAAAGTCTCATTAAGTTGTCCTGACGTAAGGTTAAATTTACTAAATTGAGATTGGGAGACATTCATAGCTGAGTTTATAATTGATTCATTTGTAGTAGCAGCCAATATCCAAAATAAAAGAGAAATTACTCCGGCTATTATTAACAGAACACCAGCCATTACCGGCTTAAAGCTTTTACTTACCGGCTGTTGAAATGTATCTTGCATAGTAATTTGTTCTGGTATTTTCTCGCTGTTAAGATCATCTTTGGGCATATCTTTTGCTTCCACCAACTAAACACCTCCAACTTGTTAACGACATATTATTGCTATTTTATGTTTGTTCCGATTTTTTTACTTCTCTTTCGTGATTTACTTTGGGATAGTATCTGCGGCATTATTCTTTTAATAGCATACCAATATACGATCAATCCGTACACTATCAACCCTATTTGAAGATATTCTACCTTAAAAAAAATCGTTAAGAAAAACCATACGGTTACCGGAATTTGTAGCAGAAACGCCAACATAAAATATTTTGATAGTTCACCAGAATACACGCCGTAACCGATGAATACTCCTGTCGCTCCTTGAAACAGTATTATACCAAGGGACCCTATAATTACTGACGCAACTAAGATTGTTTCCCCTATCTGAATATTTGCTGCTATCATGGAAACGGGTGTGAATATGGATCCGAAACCAAGCCCGAGAGAGAGACCGTAAATGGTGGTTTCCATTTTTCTTTGTAATCTACCAATATTCAAAATCATTGTTTTTAAAAGTTGTTCGAGGACGGGAAAAAGAACAATAAATGCGATGCCAGCATTAACAGTAAATAATTCAATCAAAGCAGCAATAACGCCTGCCGCTATACCCACTATAAAAGTTAAGAAGATGGTTTTATCTTTGTAATGCCCCTCATATCCTCTCAAACCTATGTATATTAAAATAAGAGCAGGTATTATTCCCAAAAGCAAGCTCGCTTGCGGCAACGCGTCCATTTTAAATCCAGGTGACATGGGAAATAATATATTAAAGGTCATCGATTACGTTAGCTAGACAACATCTGAGGAGATTTGCCATGTTAAAAACACCGGTCATTGTTCTAAATGTAAAAACCTATACGGAAGCAACGGGCGATAATGCCTTAGCTATTGCAACATTAATGGACAAGATATCCAAAGAAACAGGCGCCAGCATGGCCATTGCCGTGCAAGCTACAGATATATTCTTGTGCGCTAAAAAAATAAATATCCCTGTTTTCGCTGAACATATAGACCCGATAAAACCAGGAAGCCATACGGGATGGACGCTGCCTGAGGCAATAAAAGCAGCCGGCGCTGTTGGCACCTTAATAAACCACAGCGAACATAGGCTATTGCTTGCAGATATAGATGTTTGCATTTCCCGCGCAAAGGAACTTACTTTAGATCATATAGTGTGTTCAAATAACGTTGCAACATCAAAAACAATTGCAGCGTTTTCACCGAATTTCGTGGCAGTTGAACCACCAGAGCTCATTGGTGGCGACATATCGGTTACCACAGCCGACCCTGGCATAGTTAGTAAAACCGTAGAAGCTGTAAAAAATATTGACAAAAATGTGAAGATCCTGTGCGGTGCTGGTGTAAAGGATGGAAAAGATGTAGCCAAAGCAATAGAGCTAGGGGCAGATGGCGTACTATTGGCTAGCGGTGTTGTTAAAGCAAAAGACAAAAAAAGCGTAATATACGATCTAGCATCAGGCCTATAGTACTATGCGTCTTTTAAAGATTGTATTGCTTCTTTGTAGTTGCCGCTTGTGAAAATGAAGTTTCCTGCAACTAAAACATCGGCACCATGTTCCTTTACGATTTTTGCGTTTTCTTTGTTTATGCCGCCGTCTACTTCCAAGTATATTTTTTTGTTGAGTTTGTTGATTATATTTCTAGTTTTTTTGATCTTGGGTAAAACATCTTTGATAAAACTCTGCCCACCAAAACCTGGGTGAACAGACATGATAAGAACCAGATCCACATCCCCAATAATTCTTTCTATTTTATCAAGAGATGTTTCTGGATTTATTGATATTCCTGCTTTGCAACCAAGTTCTTTTATTTTTTTGATGGAAGATTTTATATCACTACATACTTCCGCATGGATTGTGATTAAATCCGCACCTGCCTTTGCAAATTGTTCAACATATTTGTCAGGATTTTCAATCATGAGATGGACATCAAAAAAGATGTCAGATATCTTTCTGATTTTAGCAACTACAATTGGGCCAATTGTTATATTTGGAACGAAATGCCCGTCCATTACGTCAATATGTATCCACTCTGCTCCAGCTTTTTCAACTGATTTAATTTCTTCATCAAGTTTTGAAAAATCTGCTGAAAGGATTGACGGGGCTATTAATATCATCAAAAATTGCAATACGGTTTGCCTTTATAAATCTAAATGGTAATATTTAGAATCCTAGCAATGGAAATAGGTTTAGCCCTTTACTTTTCGTATTTTAAATTCTCCTACTCCCATAGGTATAATTTCTATTTCGTCTCCATCGTTGATATCGTGGGCCTTTGCTAACTGACTGGGTATAGTTAACACCAGACTACTGCCCACTACTCGGGCTTTTCTTGTTAGAGGCATTTCCCATCCACCACGTCTAAGTAATGTATACGTAAATATATATACATTTTGGTTTTTTCAAATATATCTAAACGTATCTATCAAATCTAAAAAATCTGCAATTTTTCATGAAATATAAAACCAAAAAGTTATGAACAAAAACACATTACACTGGCCGGGGTTGAAACCTTATGAAAATATTTATCGACACTGCAAATCTAGATGAAATTAGAGAACTTGCCTCATGGGGCATCATAGATGGAGTGACCACAAATCCGACGCTCGTTGCAAAAAGTGGACGAAGTTTTAAAGAAATAGTAAAAGAAATATTTGACATCGTTGACGGTCCGATAAGTCTTGAAGCAGTAAGTATCAAAGCAGAAGACATGATAAAAGAATCACGAAATCTTGCAAAGATCCACAAAAACGTAGTGGTTAAAATACCAATGACTCCCGAAGGGCTAAAGGCTGTGAAAGTATTAAGCAAGGAAGGAATCAAAACTAACGTCACACTCGTCTTTTCAGCAAATCAAGCCTTGCTAGCTGCAAAAGCTGGTGCAACCTACGTAAGCCCATTCATTGGAAGATTGGACGACATAGGACAAGAGGGTATGCAGATAATAGAAGAGATTATGGACATTTTTACCAACTACAATATAAAAACAGAAGTAATTGTCGCAAGCATAAGACACCCCATTCACGTCATACAGGCAGCACGATTTGGCGCTCATATCGCAACCGTACCTCCAGATATAATAAGAAAAATGGTGTGTCATTCATTAACTGACATAGGTGTAGAAAAATTCCTAAAAGATTGGGGAAAAGTAAAGAAATAAAAATTTCTTATACCTTGCCAAATTCCTTTTTTCGCTCTTTGGTATCTTTGCCGGTAGCTTCAACGAGAAATTCGTTCCATTTTTTAATTATGTTGTAATCACCGCATACTTTTTTTGGAGGCACTATGTTGATGAAAAGAGAGGCGTTCTCTTGTTTCATGCTGACATCCCCAATTCCATCTACCGTAAATTGAATGCCTTTAGAGATATCGCCCTTTGCACTAAAATATTTTGAAACTATCGCGCTTATATTTGGATTGTGCCCTTTTTTTATTTTGTATTCTCTCATGTACGGCTCACTTGTTTTCGTGTATAATAAAATGATGATATTAAATTTTGTATTATTTTTACAAATTTATTGTTTAAACTTTTTTATCAAAAATCTTGTAGCTATCTTCAGGTTTTACATAGGATACGACAATGGGCGGAGGTTTTCTGGAATTAGGATCGCCTTTAATTTCTTTGACCTCTCGTACAGTTATTGCTACTTCGGGTCCTGTTTTTTCTTGATAAGTTTTTTTAATCTCTTTAATAATCTCGTCAACAGAAGCGCCTACATTTCTGAGATCCTCATCAATCACAAGCAGGATTTCCAACTCATCTATTTTTTTCTGAATAATCTGGTACTGTCTAATCTTAAATGTTTGAAATTTGTTGAGGATATGTTCTATAAAACAAAATGCCCCTGGCGGAAAAACTTTACCATTAGGAAAAACAATATTTGCCTTACTTCTACCCTCAACACCACCCACAATTGTGGGGGTTCTAAGGCCACATTCACATTTTTCATCATAGGAAAGTTTCACCCAATCATCCATTCCCGTATATCGAATAATGGGCGTTCCTTTACCCCACAACCGGGATATCACCACATGGCCACGTTCACCAGGTGCAACTAATGCGCCCTCTTCATCAATGGCCTCGACATGATAAAAATCAGAATGAATATGCCATGTTCCATTCAAACATTCAAATGCTATATCTCCATGCGCCTCAACCGAAGGATAAACATTCAGCAATCTACAACCAAAAACATCTTCTACATAACTCCGCGTATAACCATCTAACATTGAGCCGCCAACCCAGAGAATTTTTGGTTTTACGTTTTTACCATATCCTTTTCTTTTCAAAAAGGCCAAATGTTGGAAGGTAGATGGATACGAAAGAATCAAGTCTGGTTTGAAGATATCCAATTTGTTGATAATGTCAATAATTGGTTCATTTACATCAATGCTTAGCTGATTTTCGTTAGAAAAAAAAGAGTTAAAATGGGATGTGAAATGTTCTTGAACTACAAGATCAACTCTATAGGGAGTAAAATTACCAATATGAGCTATCCTTGCTTTTCTCCAATTTAAATTAAAAAATTTGATTTCTCTTAGAGTTGGCATGCCGGCTTTACCCATGGTGAGAAAATCAGTGTATATGGAGACTGGTTTTCCAGTTGTACCGCCTGTACAAATAACATATGCTTTTTCTTTCTTATAACCCGTGGGCATTATTCCGTCTGGAAAATTTTCTCTCAACTCGTTTTTTGTTATGAATGGTAGTTTTACAATATCGTCTATTCCTTTTATGTCGCTTGGGTGAATACCTTCCTTTTTGTATTTTTCATGGTAAAGAGGGACAGTATATGCATATTTGACTATGCTTTTGAATGCATTATCTCGGTATCTTTTCAACTGCCCAGGATTTGATCTTTGTATTCTACCGGGATCTAAAAGATAACTTTTTAGAAGAGGTACAGATATTAAAGGATTGAATAAAGGATTCATAACGTCAACTCATGTTAACAGTTTTTAAAAATATATGCATTTATTTATCCTCAACAACGGGATAGCCTTCGCCTTTCTGCATATCTATAGGAATACTGTCATACGCAGATGCAGGGAATAACTCTCCGACTTTAGTCATCAACACCTGAGCGAGAGGAAATTGAATTATTTTCTTTTCTTTTTTAATACCCTGGATAATGATTGATGCTGCTTTTTTAGATTGGATAGCACCGGGTCTATAATAATTCTCTATCATTGGGGTCTCAACAGATCCCGGTTTTATTGTTATGAAATTTATATTATATTTCTGCTTGGCTTCAGCCCTTAGGCTTTCCATGAGCAAGCTCACAGCTGCCTTGCTAGCACCATAAGCACCCCAGCCAGGAATTCCTCTTTTATCAGGTAAAGTAGATGCCACTGCAATAGTACCTGATTTCTGTGATTTCATGATGGGCAGTAAATGTTCTATAAAATAAACATTCCCGAAGAAATTGATTTCCATAGAATTCCTTATGATGCTACTATCAAAAGTTTCAATAGGATTAGGTATTAAAATGCCAGCTGTTAATATAGCCACATCGATTCTGCCGAATTTATTACGTGTAAATTCAACAGCTTCTTTTACATCTTCCCTATTTTTCGCATCACATTTTTTGTAAATACATTCTGTTTTGCCACCAATTATTCCGTTAGAAAGTTCTTTTAATTTTTCTTCTCTTCTGGCAAAAAGTGCAAGTTTACATTTTTCTTTGGATAGTTGTTTTGCTATTTCTTCACCCATGCCACCAGTTGCACCAGATATTACAACGACTTTTTCCTTGAAATCCATTTTTCCACCTATTTTTCTGCAAACTTTCCCTTGTAGCAATTGTGTAAATTATACCTTCCATGCCTTTTTATGCTTTCGGTGATCTCAACTTCATCTCATTCTCATTTCTAGATGAAGAAAATCAACATCGAGTTGTCTTATAAAAACCGATTGGTCTAAATAATGTCTTGGTTCTTCACGTGTTATTAACGGTACAAAACTTATTAAATATAACGTTCCTATCAAGAAAATATTATTAAGAAAAGAGAGCTAAATATGGTCACCTCAGATTCGCCAAAGATAATCGTGTTAGGCATCGACGGTCTTGAATACAATTTAGTTGAAGAATGGCGTCTAAAGAATATCATGCAGAAAGCCCACTGTAAATTGAATTTATCGGACTACAAAGTAGTGGTAACTCCACCAATATGGGGAAGTATGCTTACTGGAAAAATTGATGATGAAATCATGGAAATCTGGATAAAACACGCAGAAATCATGGGTGATGGAGTGCATGTAAAAAGAAAATGGTGGACAAATCTAGGAAAAATTTTACCAACTAAAGTTAATTTTTGGTTTTATAATCACCTTTTTGAAAAGTCTATTGGAGGCGACCCTTTTTCTAGAACTGCAAACTATGTATTAGAAAAAAATGAGCCAAATGTTTTCCAATTTTTTGAAAAATCTTGGACAAATGGTATTCCTGGCTACGGGAGAAATGTAAGTACGCATGTTGAAAAAAAACTTACAGAACAGGCCATATCTGGAAAAAGCACACCATTCCGAAAACATATACTAAATTTTTATAAAAAAGACAAAATACAATTGTTCTCTGCACTCGATAAAAATGAATTTGATTTTATTTTTTGGTATACAACATTTTTAGATCACATTGGCCACATAGATATGGGAAAACGAGTTACATTGATGATGAAGCATTATCTTGAGATAAATGAATTGGTAGGGGCAGTTGCAGAGCGCTACCCTGACTCACTTCTTTATATTATTTCTGATCATGGTATGGAACAGATGGGGCCAAAAAGCAGATGGGGCTTGCATAGTAACCATGCTTTTTTTAGTAGTAATACTGGAGAAACTATAGAGAAACCTTTTCAGCTCTATAATTTAATTTCAAAACATAAAAGTGGTTAGCGAAATGAAAAAGAAATTATTAATTCTTATGGACACCATAAAACCGATGGTTGACGGTGTTTCTATTTTTCTAGACAATATTCTTCCTCACCTTTCTGAGAGATACGAGATTACCATCATTGCACCAGATTATGGGCTGTGTGATTACAAAGATGTAAAACTCATCCAGTTTCCGATTCGTAAATCAATCTTTGTCGATTACGGTTTTCCTAAAATTGATAGAAAGATCGTGAGGAAAGAAGTTAAAAACTGTGATGTTGTTTTCAATAACGAATCTGTTTTTCCTATTTCGAGTTCCTTTTTTGCTATCAAATATGCAAAAAAATATCGGAAACCATTTTTTACCTACGTTCATTCTATTGATTGGGAACTGCTCGTAGAAGCTGTTTACATACCTTTTTTTATAAAAATGATGGAAAAACCGCTCCTTAAAATCTATAGTAAATTATTTTTTAGTAATTGCAGCGGTATCGTAGTTCCCTTCAAAAATATTGAGAACATCTTCAAGAAGAATCATATAAACGGTAGATTTGAAATTATTCCTGTGGGCATTTCCGATATCTTTAAGCCTGGACCGAGTACGTTTGATTCGAAAGATCATGTTGTCATAGGTTATGTAGGACGAGTAAGTATAGAAAAAGGGTTAAAACTTTTGCTAAAAACTTTTTTAAAGTTGAAAGCCAAATATCATAATTTATTCTTGTTAATCGTCGGTGATGGTCCAGATAAAAGGATTTTTGATGCTCAGAAGGATGTAAAAGTGACTAGTTTCATCAGTCAACTTGAAGTAGCTGATTGCTTAAGAGCAATGGATGTTTTTGTTTTGCCTAGTATTACAGAAACAAGTTCTATTTCAACGTTGGAGGCTATGAAATCAGGATTATGTTGTGTTACTAGGAATGTCGGATGTATTGGAGATTATCTAAAACATGGGTTTAATGGTTATTTTTTTGATACGGATGACGAATTACTCGACATTTTAGAGGATCTTATTAAGGACGAAAAATTGAGGAAAAAAATTGGTATGAAAGGGCGGAAAAGTGTTGAAAATTATACCTGGAACAATACAGCTAATTGTTTAATTGAGGTCTTTGAAAGATACCTCAACGATTCCCCCCACAAATCTTATAAATAACACTTCCTTTCACTACAATCCGCATATCTTGGAGAAATAACATATGACTAAAGAAATTATCAAGACAAATCCACGGTTGATAGCACTGATACAGGATTTGAAGAAAGTATCCAATGAAAAAGACGCACCCATCTGGAAAGATATAGCGTCAAGACTACAGAGACCATCTAAGAACTGGCCGGTGGTTAACCTTGATAGAATCAACAGATACATTAAAGAAAAAGAAACTGCCCTTATACCGGGCAAAGTATTGTCAAATGGAGAACTAACAAAGAAAGTTTCGATTGCTGCCTGGTCTTTTTCAGAGCAATCTGAGGAAAAAATAAAGAAAGCGGGCGGCAAACACATGTCGATTGAAGAGTTGATTAAGAAGAATCCGAAAGGAGAAAACATACGAATATTGGGATAAATATGACAGCGATAATTGATGCAAATGGCGCCGTATTGGGACGATTGGGCACATATACAGCAAAACGATTAATTAATGGAGAGGAAATAGCAATAGTCAATTCGGAAAAGGCCATAATATCTGGGAAAAAAACAACTACAAAAAAGAGATACAAATGGAAGAGAGACGTGGGTACCTATCGTAAAGGACCTTTTTTTCCAAGAACTCCTGAAAGAATCGTGAAACGATCTATCAGAGGCATGATTCCCTACCAGAAACCTCACGGCAGAGCGGCTTATAAACGATTGAAATGCTATATTGGAATTCCTAAAGAGTTTGAAGGCAAAAAATTTGAAACAATTAAAGAAGCTAAAAAGCAGCTAGCCGACTATATAACAGTTGAGGAACTCTCGAGATACTTGGGGGCAAAATTCTAATGACAAAAAAAATCGTAAATACTTCAGGTAAAAGGAAATCTGCGATTGCCCAGGCAACTGTACAAAAAGGAACTGGAATAGTAAGGATCAATAAAAAACCTGTAGATATTTACGAACCTGAAATCGCTAGATGGAAGATACTTGAACCGATTAAAATAGCCCATGAACACATGAACAAAGTAGATATCGATGTGAAAGTCACTGGTGGAGGATTTATGGGTCAGGCAAGCGCGGTCCGTACAGCAATAGCACAGGGCTTACTTGAATACACCAAGGATCCTAATTTGAAAATTGCTTTTTTAGATCATGATAGAAGTTTGCTCGTGAGTGACCCTAGAAGAAAAGAACCTAAAAAGCCACTCGGTAGAGGAGCAAGAAAGAAAAGACAGAAATCGTATAGGTGATGTAATGATAATTCCTGTAAGATGTTTTACATGCGGAAAGGTCATTGGCGAGGCCTATGAGGAATACAAGAAGCGCTATGAAGAATACAAAAAAGCTATAGATAAAGGCGAAAAACCAAAAGAAACACCCAAGAGTATCTTAGATAACATTGGCGTAGATAGATACTGCTGCAGACGCATGATCCTTACGCACGTGGATTTACTTGAAGATGCTGCACCTTACGAATAAAAAATCTTTCTCATCCATTACTTTTATCTATTTTTATTGAATACGGTGTCTTATAAATTGTAGTTGAAAACTGGGTGTGTGGCCAAGCTCGGATATGGCAGTGGCCTTCTAAGCCATTCATCGTGGGTTCAAATCCCACCACGCCCGCTTAATTCATTAATATAAATTTTTAATGAAATTGGAATAGATTTAATATAGTAAAAACGTATTTCATTTTTAGTAATAATTAGTTTATTACAAGTCAATAATGGGATGCAAGATGGGATGCGGAATAGTAACTAGTTTATCAAATAATAAATTTAGAAGATATGTTCTCTCCACTTCTTGGTGTTATAAATGTTTTGATATGGATTTTTTGAGGCGTTATAGATGAAAAATGAGCCCGAGATTGTAAAAGAGCTGAAGGAAGAAGAAAGACTCGGAAAGATTTTTAGTCAACCGTCAGGCTTTTTTGCAGCAATACAGATGAGCGAGGAGACGCCACAGGAATTACCTGATAATACTATTTACAAGGGTAATAATGGAAAAAGAATGGAGAAAAATTTTGAACTTGGAAGTCTCGAGGAAAAATACCGGACAATTTTCGAAAACTATGCCATTGCCATAACTCTTGTAGATGAAAAAGAACGCATTGTTTCATGGAACAAGTATGCTGAAGAACTCCTCAACATGAATGAAAAAGAGTTGTTCATGAAACCTGTTGAATCACTTTATCCACCAGAAGAGTGGCAGAGAATACGCCTAGAAAATGTGAGGCGAAAAGGAATTAGATATCGCATGGAAACCAAGATGATACGAAAGAATCAGGGCATATTTGATGTGGAAATATCACTATGTACCTTAAAAGGAGCTGAAGGGAAGATAGTAGGTTCCGTTGGTATTATCAAAGATATCTCAGAACTAAAGAAAACCGAGAGAAAATTGATAGAATCTGAGCTTAGATATAGGACAATCTTTGAAAATTCTGCTGTTGCCATAATGCTCACTGATGAAAACGAGAGGATCATCTCCTGGAATAAATACGCAGAGAATCTTTTAGGCATGGGTAAAGAGGATCTATATTTGAAACCTGTTAGTTTGCTTTATCCTTTGGAAGAATGGAAAAAAATCAGGTCTGAAAACGTACGACAGAAAGGGATGCAGCATCACATGGAAACAAAGATTCTCAAGAAGAATAGCGAATTAATCGATGTGGATCTTTCGCTCAGCGTTTTAAAAAATCATGCAGGCAAGGTTGTTGGTTCCATTGGTGTCATAAAAGATATCACCGAGCGAAAAAAGATGGAAAGAGAACTAGAGTATGAACGTGATTTATTGCAGTCACTTTTAGACAATATTCCAGATTCTATTTATTTTAAGGACAAGAGTAGTAAGTTTATAAAAGTGAGCAAAGCCAAAGCAGAGCATTCAAATGTTTTTTCAGAAGATATGATTGGAAAGACAGACTTTGATTTCTTAACTGAAAATGTGGCGAGAGATATACATGATGATGATGAGAAAGTGATGGAGACGGGCAAACCGATTATCAACAAAATAGAGAAAATCATAGATGCAGATGGTGTAGAGCATTGGGTTTCTGTTACTAAAATACCAAGGTACAACGAAGATAGGGAAGTAATAGGAACAATGGGCATCTCCAGGGATGTCACTGAAATTAAGAGGGCAGATGACGAAATAAGAAAATCTGAAAAGAAATATAGGAATTTGTTTGAGACGGCGATAGATCCGATTGTCATTGTTGATGAAAAGGGTTATTTTTCTGATATAAACCAGCAGGTTATAGAATTACTTGGATACAGTAAAAATGATCTCATTGGGAAAAAGTTTGATGAAATGGGAATTTTAACTAAAGAAAGTCTTAGCAAAACATTAGATAATTTTGCCAAAAGAATGAGGGGGACGAAGATTCCTCCTTATGAGATTGAAACGATCGCAAAAAATGGAGAAAAAATTTATGTGGAGATAAATGCAAATCCATTATATGAAGACGGAAAAATCGTTGGCGATCTTGTTATATTTAGGGATTTGAAAGAGAGATACAAAAGAAAAAAAGCAGAAGAAGAGCTCATCGAATCTGAGAAAAAATTCAGGAATATTTTCGATGCAACAAGTGACTTCTTATTGTATCTTAATCCAAATGGGACTATCTTGGATATAAATAATACAGCTACAACGTTATGTGGTTTGAAGAAAGAGGAAGTAATTGGAAAGTTGCTCTTCGATATTAAAGAACTATTTTCTAAGGAAGATACAAAGAAACACTTTGATGCCATTAATAAGGTTGCACGTGAAGAAAAAAGCAGTGATTACGAATGTGATTTAATAACAAAAAATGGTACAAAATATAGATTTTTGTTTTCAAATGACTGTATCAAGGAGAAAGAAGAGGTTAAAGGTATCCTTGTTAGGGGAAGGGATGTCACACAGCGTCAGAGGGCATGGGAGGAATTGGTTAAACTTGAGGAAAAATACAGGGTTCTTGCCGAGACGTCTGCAGATGGGGTTTTAACGATCGATCCTCTCGGTCGATTGACCTACGTGAACCCGTCTTTTGAAAAGATGTGTGGTAGACGAAAGAGCCAAATTCTGGCGACTCTTTTCAGAAACTGCCTTTCTGATGATTCGATTTATCTTTTCCAGCAGGTTTTTATTGATACGAGGAAAAAGGATGAAAAAATTGAGAATGTGGAGCTTGAACTAGTTCATGCCGATGGCCATAGTATTCCCCTTGAAGCAAATATTGCTCCTTTGAAAAAGGAAAATGAATTTGCAGGTATGGTTTGCACAGTTAGAGATATCACTGAACGTAAGAAGATGGAAGAGGAGTTAACAAAATCTGAGCGGCTTAAAACTGAGTTTATGAACATAGCTGCTCATGAATTAAAGTCTCCCATTACTCCAATAAAAGGCTATCTTGATTTGATTATCCAGGATGAGGATGCCAGCGAGAAGGTTAAAAATTGGGCAAAGATTAGCCTCAGAAATTCCGAACGTCTGTTGAAATTGATTGTCGATATTTTGGATGTTTCGAGGCTCGACAGTGATACCATGAGGTTTGACATGGAGAAGCTGAATCCTGTCGAATTTCTTCATGAAGTAGTAGAGGATATGAAGCTCAGCATCAATAACAAGAAATTGGAGCTTAAAACCGCCATACCAAAAGATCTATCTAGTATAATGGCTGACAGAAATCGTTTGTCGCAGGTTTTAAAGAACCTGATTGTAAACGCCATTAAATTTACAGACAATGGATCTATAACCATTGGAGCTGAAGAAAAAGATGACCACATTTTAATTTGGGTTGAAGACACAGGGATTGGCACCTCAAAGAATGAGTTAAATAAGATTTTCACAAAATTTTATCAGGCATATACGGGCGATGATCGTAAAAATGATGGTGTAGGGCTTGGTTTATTTATTTGTAAGGAGATCGTTCAGAAGCATCGCGGTGAAATCTGGGCAGAGAGTGAACTCGGAAAGGGTAGTAAATTTGTAATAAAATTGCCTCATTTGTAAATAGAATAATTTAAGAGTTGATTATCTATAGAAGATAGAAACTGGTGGTGTTAGGTATTAGAAAGAAATGTCCTAAATGTGGATCCAAGGCTGTGAAACTTTATCAAAATAAAAGTATGAGAGGAAAAAGAAGATGGATCCCCACAGCATGGCATTGCACAAAATGTGGCTATACTTACAAGGTTGCTTCTGACACACTCATATATAAGACGGGAGATGAACCATATAAGCAGTCATTTAAAGAAAAATGTCCAAAATGTACTCTTGGTTTGGTAAGATTGTATAGACATGTAAATCCCAAGTACGGCAAACAATACTGGACTTCGATGGGATGGTATTGTACAAGATGCAAGTATGTTTGGATGGATAAAAAAGAAAAGGTAATGGAAAAACTAGCCTAATATTTTAAAAACAATTTTATTTGTTGATGGCTTTGTTTGTAGACAATTTCCTAAATTATTAAATATAGGTAGTTGTTTAGGGCAATCTATAAAATCAGAGGAAATCCAAGATGAAACGTAGTTCACGGGTATGGAAAAAAAGAAGAAAAATGCGATGGAAATGGCGAAAAAAACGTATGAGACGTGAAAAGAGAGCCAGAAGGAAGTAAAAATATTAATGGGAGCATGGTGTAACCCGGCATCATTGCGGGCTCCAGTTATGGAATGATTAAAAGAGGGTCATCTGATATATGATGATTAACTGGAGCGATGACCTTAGAAGAGACCCGCCGATCTGGGTTCAAATCCCAGTGCTCCCATATCCAAAATATGATTTAGAAGGTGAAAGAAAATATGATGAAAATAAACATCAAAAAATTTAGCGTGTTTACATTGGTCTCATTGCTAATTCTATTATCCGGCATTGGTCTTTACATTTATTGGGGCGTACGATTTGGCGTATGGTATGATATTGGCATTTATTCCATAACAAGCGTTTTGGTTATATCTGGAATCGTCGGTATATTGCTATCTCTTTACGAGAAAACTGAAGAGCAGCCTTAGATCATTTTCCAATTAAGAATCGGATTTTTCGTTGCACCAACATCATCGATACGTTTAACCGATGTGTTATTTGGTGCGTTTTTTATGATTTCTGGGTTTTCATCTGCAATTTTGATTAAAGCATTTATGTATTTGTCCAGTTCGTATTTTGATTCAGATTCGGTGGGTTCAATCATCAATGCCTCTTTGACTATGAGCGGGAAGTAGATTGTTGGTGGATGTAAACCGTAGTCAAGAAGGCGTTTGGCCACATCAAGTGCTCTAATGTTTTTATCTTGCTTTAGTTTTTCACAGCTTAGTACAAATTCATGTTTTCTTTGTTCTTTGTATGGAAGTTCGTATTTTCCAGAGTCTACTAGTTTCTTTTTCATGTAATTGGAGTTTAAAACAGCAACTTCAGAGGTTTCTTTTAGACCATCTCCACCCATCATAACTATGTAAATGTAGGCTTTCAGGATTGCAGAAAAATTACCGTAGAAACCTTTTATTTTTCCTATGGAGTTCGGGTAACCATAGTCAAAGAAGTAATTGCCTTTCTTATCTTTGCATGTTCTTGGGATTGGCAGGAATTTTTCCAGTTTTTCTTTAACTCCGACGGGTCCGCTACCTGGTCCGCCTCCACCGTGTGGTGTTGCAAAGGTTTTATGCAGATTCAAGTGTACGATATCAAATCCCATATCTCCTGGCCTTGCTTTGCCCATGATAGCATTCATATTGGCTCCGTCATAGTAGAGTAATGCGCCAGCCCTGTGAACAAGTTTGGATATTTCGAGTATCTCCGATTCAAAGATACCAAGTGTGTTAGGATTGGTAAGCATAAAACATGCGGTTTTTTCTGAAAGTGTTTTTTCAAGAATGCCAAGATCTACGGTTCCGTCTGGAGTGGATGGAATTTCTGTTAATTTATAGCCTGCCATTGCGGCACTTGCTGGATTTGTACCGTGAGAAGTATCAGGTAATATGACTTCATCTCTTTGATCATCTTTGTTGAATTCATGATATACTCGAGTCAAAAGCATTCCTAGAAACTCGCCATGAGCACCTGCTGCCGGTTGAAGCGTAAAATAATCCATGCCTGTTATTTCACAAAGCATTCTTTCAAGTTCATACATGATTTGTAGATTTCCTTGGATTGTTGAAGCATCTTGATAGGGGTGGATGCCTGCAAAACTATCCCATCTGCTAATCTCCTCGCAAATCTTAGGGTTGTATTTCATAGTACAAGAGCCTAAAGGGTAAATACCAGAATCGACACCGTAGTTCATTTGGCTTAGACGGAAGAAATGACGAACGATCTGGGTTTCATCTAGATCAGGAATGCAAGGCTTATTCTTTCTCTGGGGGGATGAGGGTAGCAAAGTTAGAGGTTCACTTTTGCATTCTTTTGTGTATGATTCCAGTTCATTTAGCAAGGGCTCATCGTAAACAGCAGATCTATACATGTTAGACCTCCTTTAATGCAGATGCAAGTTTTTCCATGTCTTTGTCAGTGTGCAGCTCTGAAACACCCAAAAGCATGCATTCTTTGAGTTCAGGATGCCATTTATTTAATATTAGACCACCCTGAATGCCTCTTTTTAGCAACTCTTTGTTGACCTTATTTGCATCATGACATTTAATTACGAATTCATTAAAATGAATGCCCGTGAATCTTTTTTCGAAACCATGAATAGATTCTATAGTCTTGGCCAATTTCTGTCCTTTTTCAAAATTAATTCTGCTTAATTCTTGTAATCCAATGCTTCCGAGCCATGATAGGAAAGCAACTGCTGTAAGAGAGCATAAACCTTCATTTGTACAGATGTTGCTCGTGGCCTTGCCTCGCCGTATATGTTGTTCTCTAGTCTGAAAAGTCATACAGAACGCACGTTTACCATCCGTATCCTTTGTCATACCAATGATACGACCGGGCGTCTGACGTAAAAAGTCGTTCTTACACGCAAAAATACCTAAACTAGACCCTCCAAAATCCATTGGGCTGCCAAGGGCTCTTCCTTCCCCAATCACAATATCTGCGCCATAGCTTCCTGGGCTCTTTATAATTCCTAGTGCGATTGGATCGATTCCGACGACAAAGAGGGAACCTGCATCTTTTACAATTTTACTAATCCTGTCAACACTATCCTCAAAAACACCGAAAAAATTCGGATTTTCAACATATACTCCAGCGGTATCGTTGTCAATGCTTTCCTCTAGCTTTTCTAAATCTATTTTTCCTGTTTTGTCATCATATGGAATTTCTTTGATTTTTATGCCTGGTCCTTTTGTATAGTTTTTCAGAACAGATTTTTTCTCCCAAGACATGTTTTGAGGTATAACAAAGGTTTTTTTCTGGTTTATTCGTGAGCACATAAGTGCTGCTTCGCCTAAAGCGGTTGCACCATCATACAATGAGGCATTGGCAATGTCCATGCCAGTAAGCTCTACGATCATACTTTGGTATTCAAACATAGCTTGAAGAAAACCCTGAGATGCCTCAGGTTGATATGGAGTATAAGCAGTGTAAAACTCTGCACGAGAGATTATTGATTTAACCGCAGGCGGAATGTAATGTGGTTTGATTCCACCCCCTAGAAAACTCAGCATATCGCAGAACGATTTGTTTTTATTTGCTATGTCTCTAAGTTTTTGTTCTGTATCCTGTTGAGATAACCCTTTGGGAAGGTTTAAGTTTTTGACTCTTATTTGTTTTGGAATATCTGAAAATAGTTCATCTATATCGCTTAATCCCGTCTCCTTAAGCATGTTGTTTTTTATCGTGGAATTTGGAATGAACTTCATAGAATCCCCATCACGGTAACAATATTATGTTAAAGAAACTTATCGTAGAATCAAGGTTTTTTGAGCTCTGCATATAAATTGATTCTACTCTAATTTTGCACAATAATTCATTTACCAAGTTCTTCCTTCGTTAGAATAGCCTCACAAAAATCAGCTCCTTGACTTCGCCTTTTCGTGCAAACGAGTTTCACATCAGGATTAATCCCTTTTACCAAACCATGATCATATCGGTCAGTAGATGCACATAAAGCTGGATTCCAATCCGTTCTACCATTCCACCTACAATAACTTATATGCATCACCACTTTGTTTTCATCTTCCTCTACAATCGAATCTCTAATGCCAAAAGTATAATGGGCAGTAAGCAACGCAATAGCACATCCATGCAAATCCCGCTTTATACCTAATAGCTTAACAACCTCGTCTGCATCGTGAACACCCCATTCGTACATCATATCAGCCAGTTTCTTTTTACCTTTAGAATCAAGTAAATTATAAGCACCACTATACACCCTTGCAATACCATCAACATTTCTTTCCCATTTGAGTTTCTTAGGAATGAAATCTCTTTTAACTATAAACTCAGCTATTTTACTTTTCAAAGTCATCTTTATCAACACTTTTAATAAGCTATTGAATACATAAATTCTTTTGGGACAACCTCCACAAAATCAAACTCTGCACATAAAACCCCCTAGTTTGTGTACAAAGTTGGTCTATTGTAAAAACTTTAAATTAGTGAATACAATTTGCTTGATTTATGACTAATTACATTTTCAAGGATAAAAGCAGAAATAAGGTTGCCATTGGTAAGCTTGTTTGTTTAGCTAGGTCTTATAGGAAACATGCTGAAGAAATGCATACAACTGTAACTGAGAATCCTCTTCTTTTTCTGAAGCCCGCCAGCTCAGTTATATTCGATGGTGGGTCTATAATCATTCCGAGGATGTCGAAATGTTTGCATCATGAGGTAGAACTTGGCATCGTCATTGGTAAAAAATGTAAAAACGTGTCACAAAAAAATGCTTTGGATTATGTTTTGGGTTATCTGGTTTGTTTAGATATCACTGCTAGAGACATTCAGGATAAGGCAAAGAAGAACAGTTTACCCTGGGCCATAGCTAAGGGCTTTGATACGTTTGCACCTATCAGTGATGTTGTTTTAAAAGGAGATATACTAAATCCAAATAATCTTGATTTGTCGTTAAAAGTGAATGGAGAGATTAGACAAAATTCTAACACAAAATATATGATTTATTCTGTTGAGAGAATTATTGAGTTTATATCAGGAATTATGACGCTTGAAGAAGGCGATTTGATAATGACTGGTACTCCCGAGGGTGTTGGTGAGATAGTTGCAGGAGACATGCTTGAGGCAAAGCTTGGTGATTTTTGTTCTTTAAAAGTTGATGTAAGATAATATTTAGAAAATGTTTTAAATCCAAATCATATTGCCAGAACAAACTTGTTGTTTGGAGGAGGCACAATATAAATGAAAGAAATCGTGATAGTTTCAGGTGTAAGAACGGCTCAGGGAAAATTCGATGGCGCTTTGAAGGGTTTTTCAGCTCCGCAACTTGGCGGTATCGCCATCAAAGAAGCTGTGAAACGAGCAGGAATAAAGCCAACCGATGTGAATGAAGTTATTATGGGTAATGTTGTATCAGCAGGCCTTTATCAGAACGTTGCACGGCAGGCTGCGATAGCTGCGAGTATACCTTATGAAGCTGGTGCTTTTCATGTGGATAAGGTCTGCGGTTCATCTCTTAAAGCAGTAATCTTAGCTGCTCAGGCCATAAGATGTGATGATGCAGAGATTGTTGTTGCTGGTGGGATGGAGAGTATGACAAACTGCCCGTATATTCTGGATAAGGCAAGGTTTGGGTATCGTCTTTTTGATGGTAAAATCATCGACGCCATGGTTAATGATGGTCTTTGGGATGTTTACAACAAATTCCACATGGGTATGACCGGGGAAATCGTAGCAGAAAAGTACAATGTGACAAGAGAGGATTGCGACAAATTTGCAGCGTGGAGTCATGAGAAAGCAGCAAAAGCCACAGATGAAGGTAAATTCAAGGAAGAGATAGTCCCAGTAGAAATCAAACAGAAAAAAGGCGATTCTATAATTTTTGATAAAGACGAAGGCATCAGAAAGGATTCGACATTCGAAAATCTTGCGAAACTTAAACCAGTTTTTAAGGAAGGTGGTGTTGTTACTGCAGGCAATGCATCTCAAATTACAGATGGCGCGTCAGCTGTTGTAGTAATGAGCAAAGACAAGGCAAAAAAACTTGGTGTTAAACCACTTGCTACAATCAAAGGATACAACACCTGTGGTGTTAAACCAGAGTATGTAATGGAAGCACCTGTTCCTGGTGTGAAAAGTCTTTTGAAAAAGATGAATCTAACAATCGATGATATTGATCTAGTTGAGCATAACGAAGCATTTTCTTCTGCATCGGTTGCACTGATGAAAGGAGTAGGAATACCAAAAGAAAAATTCAACGTCCATGGTGGCGCTGTTGCTCTTGGTCACCCAATCGGAAGCAGCGGGACAAGAATACTTGTAACTTTGATGCATGCTATGAAACACTATAATAAACATAGAGGGCTCGCAACAATATGCCTTGGTGGCGGTAACGCAGTTTCAATGATAATTGAGAGGTGAAATTAAAATGAAGGTTAGTAAAATTGGTGTTATTGGCGCTGGTCAGATGGGTCATGGTATAGCCCTTGTTGCTGCACAATCTGGTTTTGATGTAGTTATACGTGATACCACAGATGACTTTGTTAAGAAAGGCATTGGCAAGATTGAGAAATTCCTTGACAAAAGTATAGAAAAAGGAAAAATGACTGCTGATGATAAAAAGAAGATTCTTTCTCATATAAAAGGTACTACAAAACTAGATGACTTGAAAAACGCTGATTTAATAATTGAGGCAATTTTTGAAAACGTTCAAGTAAAAAAACAGTTGTTCAAAGATCTCGACAGTATTTGTAAAAAAGAGTGCGTTTTTGCTTCTAATACTTCTACTATACCTATTACTGATCTTGCATCAACAACTAGTAGACCTGAGAAGTTTATTGGTATGCATTTCATGAACCCTGTTCCTTTGATGAAGCTTGTTGAGGTTATTCGTGGTCTTAAAACAGATGATGAGACAACTAAAATTATAAAAGAGCTTTCTGAGAAGATGGGTAAGATACCGGTTGAGGTTAACGATGGCCCTGGTTTTGTTTCCAATAGACTCTTGATGCCTATGATTAACGAGGCAATATATTGTTATATGGAAGGAATTGGTACTGTTGAGAACATTGATAATGTGATGAAACTTGGTATGAATCATCCGATGGGACCACTGGAACTGGCTGATCTTATTGGTCTAGATGTTGTTTTGAATATTATGACTGTCCTCTATGAGGGTTTCAATGATTCTAAGTATAGACCATGCCCATTGTTGAAGAAGATGGTTCAGGCTGGTCAACTTGGTCGTAAAACTGGCAAGGGTTTCTATACATATAACAAATAGGTGATGACAAAATGTCATATGTAAATATAATAGTTGAAAAGAAAGAGAATATTAGCATAATAAAGATTAATCGACCTAACAATTTAAATGCGTTGAACAAGGATACGATAATAGAGTTGACAAAAGCTGTTGAAGAGCTTGAAAAAGACAAAAACATAAAAGTCGTGATATTAACTGGTGAGGGAAAGGCATTCATAGCAGGCGCAGACATCAAGCAGATGAAAGATATGAATCCATCTGAGGCAAAAAAGTTTGCTGAGATGGGACACAACCTTTTAATGAACATTGAGAAATCACGATTACCATTTATCGCAGCAGTTAATGGTTACACACTTGGCGGTGGCTGCGAGGTAATGATGGCATGCGATATATGCATAGCAGCAGCTAGTGCTAAGATTGGACAACCTGAAATTAACCTTGGGATACACCCTGGTTTTGGCGGAACGCAAAGATTGCCACGTTTGGTTGGTCGTATGAAAGCAAAAGAACTACTTCTAACTGGGGATAATATTGATGCAAATGAGGCACATCGCATAGGTTTGGTAAATATGGTTGTGCCTGATGATAAAATCATGGAAGAAGCAGAGAAGATGGCAAATAAGATAGCGAGCAAATCGACTGTACAGACAGCTTTTATTAAATCATTGGTGAACAAAGGGATGGATGTTGATTTGGAGAAAGCCTGTTCATTGGAGATATCATATTTTTTTAAGAGTTTTCAAACAGAGGATCAAAAAGAAGGAATGACTGCCTTTTTAGAAAAGAGAAAGCCAAGTTTCAAAGGAAAGTAAAACAATCTTTTTCTTTTTTTATTTCAAAATCTTCCCCAATATCTCATCAGCAGCAGTATATGGATCAAGTTCCTTCTTACTGATCTGATCAATTAGTGATTCCACTTTTTCCCTAAATGTTGACTCATCGAAAATAAAATTCATAAGACGCTTACGAATGATTTCAATAAGTTCAGCCTCATACCTTTTCCGTCTTTGAGCCTCAAAAACCTTGGTTTTTTTCAAATACAGCCTATGTTTTTCAATTTCATCAACTAGTTCATTTACACCTTTATTTTCCTTAGCTGTTGTTTTAACAACAGGTATCTTTCTGTCTTTACCAATACATGATATATCAATTAGACTCTCCAGTTCAGCAGTAACCTGTTCAACACCAGGCCTATCAGCTTTATTGACAACAAAAATATCGGCTATCTCCATTATACCAGCTTTAATCGTCTGAATAGAATCACCAAGACCAGGAACAAGAACAACAAGTGTAGTATCAGCTATTTTTACAACATCAACCTCAGCCTGACCAACACCAACAGTCTCAACAATAACAACATCCTTACCAGATGCATCAAGAATTTCAACAGCATCATAAACAGCACTAGCAAGGCCACCCAGCATCCCACGAGTACCCATGCTACGAATGAAAACACCATCATCCATAGTAAGATCAGTCATTCTAATCCGGTCACCAAGCAAAGCACCGCCACTAAATGGACTAGTTGGATCAATAGCAACCACACCAACCGTTTTACCCTGTTTCCTATAAGCTCGAGCCAGTTCAAAAATCAAGGTACTTTTACCACTACCCATCACACCAGTTACACCAACAACATACGCTTTACCACTATGTCTATGAATAACCCTCATCTCATCAGCAAGGCCGCTAGAATTATTTTCAGCAAGACTAATGAGCCTAGCAACAGACCTGGGATCACCCTTCAAAACCTTAGAAGCAAGGTTACTCATTTTTTCACATTCTTTTTAATAAATTCAACAATCTCCTCACATGTTGTACCAGGACCAAAACAACCAGCTATACCAGCCTTTTTAAGAGCAGGAACATCTTCCCCAGGGATAATACCACCGCCAACAACAAGAACATCACCCATACCCCTCTCTTTCAGAAGTTTGGTAACATCCCTGAAAAGAGTCATATGAGCACCAGATAACAAACTAAGACCGATGACATCAACATCCTCCTGAACCGCAGTCTCAACAATCATCTCGGCAGTCTGATGTAAACCACTATAAATCACTTCCATACCAGCATCACGAAGCGCACGAGCAACAATTTTTGCACCACGATCATGACCATCAAGACCTGGTTTTGCAACCAACACACGTATCTTTTTTTCCATAAACAATCAAACCCCTATCATTTTAATAAATAGCAGGCTCCTTGTACTCACCAAAAACCTCTCGGAGTACACCACATGTTTCTCCTAGAGTTGCATAACTATGTACACAATCAAGAATATAAGGCATCAGGTTTTCATCACCTTCAGCAGCCTTCCTAAGCCTGTCTAGATTACGCTCAAACTTAGCTTTATCCCTATCCTTACGAAGCCTCTTCAAACGATTAATCTGACGCTCCTCACCTTTTTCATCCATCTTCAAAATAGGAATATCAATGGGCTCGTCCATCTTATACTTATTAACTCCAACAGTAATAAGCTTATTTCCGTCAGTCTCTTTCTGATATCGGTAGGCGCTTTCAGCAATCTCGCGCTGGAAGAAACCTTTTTCAATCGCAGGTATAACGCCACCAAGCTTCTCAATTTTGTCAAAATACTTGTAGGTCTCCTCCTCCATCTTGTCAGTAAGCCATTCGATGTAGTAAGAACCGCCAAGAGGATCAACCGTATTAGCAACACTGCTCTCCTCAGCAATAATCTGCTGTGTCCTGAGGGCGATACGCACTGCTTTTTCAGATGGCAAAGCTAATGCTTCATCCATAGAATTAGTATGCAATGATTGTGTGCCGCCAAGAACAGCTGCAAGCGCTTGCATCGTCACACGTACAATATTGATTTCAGGTTGTTGAGCAGTAAGACTGCAACCAGCAGTCTGTGTATGGAAACGCATCCATAGGGACCTATCCTTCTTTGCGCCAAGATCCTTCATGCCTTTTGCCCAGATACGACGAGCGGCTCGGTATTTTGCTATCTCCTCAAAAAAATCGTTGTGCGCATTAAAAAAGAAACTCAATCTATAGGCAAAATCATCGATTTTTAGCCCTCGTTTCATTGCAGCTTTTACATATTCAAATCCATCAGCCAAAGTAAATGCAAGTTCCTGAACAGCAGTAGACCCTGCCTCACGAATATGATAACCACTGATACTAATTGTGTTCCATTTCGGAACGTGTTTGGATCCGTATTCAAACGTGTCAACAATCAATCGCATAGATGGCTCAGGTGGAAAAATATACGATTTCTGAGCAATATACTCCTTAAGAATATCATTCTGAATCGTACCGCCGATAATACGACGATCAATACCACGATTCTCAGCATTTGCAATATAGAAACCCCAAACAATCGCAGCAGGACCGTTAATAGTCATAGATGTTGTAATTTTATCAACAGGTATATTACTAAACAAAATCTCCATGTCTTTCAAAGAGGATATTGCAACACCGCATTTACCAAACTCGCCACGAGCCAAAGGATGATCTGTATCATAACCGTACAATGTTGGATAATCAAAAGCAACACTAAGTCCAGTCTCACCATGCCCAAGCAGATACTTATAACGTTGATTGGTTTCCTCAGCGCTACCAAAACCAGCGAACTGACGCATAGTCCACAGACGACCGCGATACATGGTAGGGTGAACTCCACGTAGAAACGGATAAGTTCCTGGGATACCTATGTCTTTATTATAATCAAGATGTTCTATATCCTTTGGAGTGTAAAGATTCTTGACTTCAATGCCAGACAATGTTTGAAGCTTAGTTTTTCTCTCAGGAGTATTCTCGTTCGCCTGTGTGTAACAATCAGTTTTTTTTCCTTTTTCAACCATAAGATTCCTCCAAGTTCAATAGTCAATACCTTTGCGGGCCAATACGCCATCTTGATATGGGTGTTTAATTTCCAACATTTCAGTTACTAAGTCTGCACTTTTTATCAACTCTGGTGGGGCGTACCGCCCTGTTAATACAAGTTCAACTTTTTTTGGTTTTTCTTTAATCAACTTTAGCAAATCATCAAGAGATATGAGATTGTAATCGATTGCTACGTTAATCTCATCTAGAATAACTAAATCATATTTTCCTTCTTTAACAATCTTTTTTGCATGTGCAAAGCCCTTCTGTGCAAGGTCTATGTCTACCTGCTCTGGTTTTTCCTTTGATACGAATTCATCCCTTCCATACTGGACAATGGTAAAATTAGTTAGATGTTTGGCAGCATCAAGTTCACTGTATCTTCTCCCTTTCATAAACTGAATCATATAGACGTTCAAACCTGCACCGGCAGCACGAAGCCCTAGCCCAAGGGCAGCAGTTGTCTTGCCTTTTCCAGGGCCGGTATAAACATGAATAAAGCCTTTTTCTAACACCATAATTCCCTTCTTTAATTAGCTAGGTTGTTATATTTCTTTCTTTTATTCATATCTTATGCAATATAGAAAGGTTTATGTTTGTTAATTTTATTCCAATCCGCATGCAACTCGAACTAAATGAACAGCAAAAAATGATTAAAAACATGGTGAAAGAATTCGCAGAAAAAGAAGTAGCACCAATAGCTGCAGAACTTGACAAAAAAGAGGAGTATCCTACAAAAACACTTGAAAAAATGGCGAAACTTGGACTTCTAGGTATTATTATTCCGCAGGAATATGGCGGAGCTGGTCTCGATACAATTAGTTACGCAACAGTTGTAGAAGAGATATCACGCAAATGTGCATCAACAGGCGTTATAACCTCAGTGCACAACTCTCTGGCTGCTTGGCCAATAATGAAATATGGTACAGACTTGCAGAAGAAAAAATATCTACCAATTCTAGCAAAGGGCGAAAAAATAGGTGCTTTTGCTGGTACTGAGGCAAATGCCGGTTCTGATCTTGGGGCAATGCAGACCACTGCAAATTTAAAGGGACATAAATACATCATTAACGGAAGCAAAACATTCATCACAAGTGGAACTAAGGCAGGCATCATAATAGTCTTTGCTGTTACAGACAAAGCAGCCGGACCCAAGGGCATAAGTGCATTCATTGTTGAAAGTAACATGAAGGGCTATAAAGTAGGCAGTATATTCGAGAAGCTGGGTATCAATGCATCACTTACTTCAGAGCTTATTTTTGAAGATATGGAAGTCCCAAAAGAAAACCTTCTGGGAGCCGAAGGCGATGGATTCAAAATAGCTTTAAGTACTTTGGATGGCGGAAGAATAGGTATTGCTTCCCAGGCAGTTGGGATTGCTCAGGCCGCTCTTGATGAGAGCATTAACTATGCCAAACAACGTCAACAATTCGGCAAACCGATTGCAAGTTTCCAAGCAATTCAATGGATGATTGCGGATATGGCCACGCGTATAGAAGCAGCAAGATATCTAGTCTACAACGCAGCATATAAAAAAGATAAAGGTGAACGATTTAGCAAAGAAGCGGCGATGGCAAAATTGTTTGCATCTGAGACTGCGATGGATGCTGTCATTAAGGCGGTTCAGATTCACGGTGGCTATGGCTACACAAAGGAATATACCGTTGAGCGTCTATTCCGTGATGCCAAAATAACCGAGATATATGAGGGTACTTCTGAAGTACAGCGCATGGTTATATCTGGAAGTCTGCTCAAATAAAATTTTGTAACACTCAATACTAAAGATGGTGAAGACATGGGGGAATTTGACTACAATACAGAATACAAGAATTGGAAATGGAAGATACCAAAGAAATACAACATAGGTTACGACGTTGCTGACAAACACGCCGAAGGAAAAAACACAGGTAAAATTGCTTTGTATTGGGAAAATGCGGAAGGAAAAACAGAGAAGTTTACATTTGAAGAGATAAAAAATCTCTCCAACAGGTTTGGCAATGCACTAAAAAATCTTGGATTCAAAAAAGGCGATCGTTTTCTTATAAGACTTCCCAACATCCCTGCTTTTCAGATTTCTTTTATTGGCGGAGTAAAGATTGGTGCAGTACCAATCCCATCAAGTGTCATGTTTAGAGAGCATGAAGTTGAATACAGAATAAATGACAGCAGCGCAAAAGCAGTAATTACCACTCCAAAGTATGCAAAAGAAGTTCATGCAATACAAAAGAACTGCAAAACATTGAAGCACGTCATTGTTGTCGGGGATACTGAACTAGGTGAATTATCATTTGAGGACATGATGAACGAATCTTCAGCAAATCTGGAGTTAGAACCTACTAGCAGCACCGATATGGCATTTTTCTGTTATACTTCTGGAACTACGGGAAACCCAAAAGGCGCTGTTCACCTACATCGATGGGTGCCTGGAAACGACCCTAGTATACTGTATTGGCAGAACGCAAAAGAAAATGATATCATAGCCCACACAGGAGACTTAAATTGGATTTATCCACTGGGCAACGGTTTTCTTTATGTTTGGAGATGGGGCATCACCACCTTTGTTTATGAGGGAAAGTTTGACCCCAACAAGTGGTTTGAACTCCTTGAAAAATACAAAGTGACAAACCTTGCTTCTGTTCCCACTGCATATCGTATGTTTCTAACTGTAAAAGATGCTGAAAAAAAATATAACCTCAAATCCCTGCGACAATGCATCTCTGCCGGTGAACCCCTAAATCCAAAAGTGATTAGTGAAATGAAGCGGCGATTCGGTCTTGATGTTTACGACGGCATCGGTATGACTGAAATCATGGTTTATGTTTCAAATATGAGGGGGATGGAAATAAAACCTGGTTCCTGTGGAAAACCTCATCCAGGTCATATCTGTGCCCTAATCGATGAAAACGGTGAGCAGGTACCACAAGGTGAATCTGGTGTTCTTGCAATCAATAAAAAAGATCCTGGTTTGTTTAGAGAATATTGGAATAAAAACGAAAAGACTGCTGAAAGTTTTAAAGGCGAATGGTTTTTGAGCGGTGATGTGCTGTATCAGGATGAAGATGGATACTTCTGGTTTAGCGGTAGAAACGACGATCTCATAAAAGCAAGTGGGTATCGTATTTCGCCTTTTGAAGTGGAATCAGCCATCATATCTCATCCAGATGTACTAGAGTGTGCTGTTGTTGCAAGTCCTGACGAAATGCGTGGTACGATCATAAAAGCTTACGTCATTCTCCACGACAGAACTAAAGCTTCAGATAAACTTGTTAAAGATATTCAGGAACATGCAAAAAAAGTTGCTGCTCCATATAAATACCCAAGAGAAATAGAATTTGTAACAGAACTTCCTAAAACCCAGAGCGGTAAAATTAAAAGAAAAGAATTAAGAGAGCTTGAAAAAGAAAAGAAAGGAGTGATGAAATGAATATAATAGTTTGTGCCAAGCAAGTTGTCGACGTATCTGAAATGAAGATTGACCCAACCACAAAGAAGCCAATTTTACAGGGCGTACCACAGAAGATAAGTGACATCGATAAAAACGCCTTGGAAGAGGCGTTAAGGATCAGGAGCGAACATAGTGGTACTAGCATAACTGTTGTGACTGTTGGTTCATCTGATGCAAAAGAGAGAATAAAGGAGTTACTTGCCATGGGAGCTGATGGAGGAGTTTTGGTTGTTCCTCCACAGAAATATGATTATCATGTTGTATCAGCCCTTTTAGCAGAAGCGATAAAGAAGATCGGCAATTATGATATTATTTTGTGCAGTGAGGCATCCATTGATTTGTTTTCCGGCCAAGTTGGACCAAGGCTTGCAGGCTTGCTAAATATTCCGCAAATTACTTATGCACAGAATATAAAAGCAGGAAAAGACAAGGTTGTTGCAGAAAGAAACATGGGTGAGCAAATGGTTACAACCGAATCAACATATCCTGTGCTTATAACAGTTACAAAAGAGATTAACACACCAAGATTGCCAAGTCTTATGCAGATTCTTTCTTCAGCCAACAAGCCAATCAAGGAGTTGAGTGCTGATTCACTCGGCGTAAAGATTAGTCCTGCGATTGAAACTGTGGAGCTGAAAGGCGTTCCAATGGAGCGGAAGAACATTGTGTACAAAGATGATGTAAATGAATCAATAAAGAAACTTGTTGACAGTCTTGCTAAAGAAGGAGTGTTGAGGTGATAAAAAATGGTGCTTGTTTTTTCTGATGACAAAAAAATGATGTTGGAGTTACTTGGAAAAGGCAGCGAAATTGCCAAAGAGCTCAAACTAAAATTGAATGCGGTAATTATAGGAAAAGATGACACGCTTGCAAAGGAGTACATTTTACATGGTGCTGACAAGGTTTTTGTAGCTGAAACTGACCTGAATAATTTCAAAGCCGAGGAATACACAGACATCTTAGGTGCAATCGTCAAAGAGGCGGGTGCCGAGGTTGTTTTGATTGGTTCAAATAAGAATGGCAAAGAGCTTGCCCCAAGGCTTGCATCAAAGTTGAGAACTGGGTGTGTTACAGATTGCATAAAGTTATATGTGAAAGATAAAAAGTTGACCGCGGAGCGCATAGTATACGGCGGGAATGCGGTTGCCATAGAACAATTTAATTCAAAACCAAGTATTGTCACAGTTCCTTCAAAGGTTTTTGATCCGTCGCTAAAAGATAGCAAACACCACGGTGAAGTCGTCAAGAAGAAGTTTGATGTGAATAAATCAGCCGCACATATTGTAAAGGTTCAAGAGATGAAATCCGAGGGTGCGAACGTCGAAGACGCTGATATTATTGTATCCTGCGGTAGGGGTTTCAAGAGCAAGGATGACATAAAATTGGTTGACGGACTTGCAGGGGCTTTGAAAGGAAAAACAATTGGATGCTCACGTCCGATTGCCGCTGATCTAAAGTGGCTGTCTGAGGACCATTGGATAGGTCTCTCAGGCCACAAGGTTAAACCTAAATTGTATGTGGCCGTTGGAATATCTGGTCAGATACAACATATCGCTGGAATGCGTGATTCGGATATCGTAGTTGCAATCAATAAGGATCCTGAAGCACTTATTTTCAAATCTGCTGACTATGGTATTGTCGGCGACTTGTACGAAGTTGTGCCGAAATTGACCAGTGCAATCAAGGAAAAAATGGGATAAAATCTCATACTTGATCTCGATTCGGCGATCAGTATAAACTCTTTACATGGAGGTTAGATAGACATGAGTAGAGATGAAGATAGAAAACTAATTGCTGCCATTCCAAAGGACAAAATAGCTGATTTTATATCTCTTCATCTAAGTGATCTCTGGACTGTGGACGGTTTGTATTTTCTTGGCATAGAAGAAAAGTTTGGTACGCAAGTCGCTACTGAAATTGATCGAAATGTTTGGGAAGTCATGGGAAAGATTGAGGCGAGACGATTGAAAGAATTTTTTGGAATAAATGGTAATGATATTGCTTCAATGATAAAGGCGCTACGTTATAGTAGCTGGGCTTTGGATCTTGAGGATAAAGAAATCGAAATTAAAAAAGAAAAAGCTATTGTTAGAAACGTTAGATGCCGTGTTCAGAATACACGTATTAAAAAAGGCCTTTCGGAATTTGGCTGCAAACCTGTTAGATTTGGTTTTCTTAAGGCTTTTGCAAAAGAATTTAACCCAGATATTGTTGTTAATTGCAATGTTTGCCCACCGGATAAACATCCTGATAATTTGTGGTGCGAATGGGAATTTAAAATGAAGGGGAAATAGAAATGAAGACGGCTGAGGAATATAAAAAAAGTCTTAGACAGATGAGACCCAATATTTACAAGTTCGGTGAACTAATAAAAGATGTAACAAAGCATCCAGCAACAAGAAGAACTGTTGAAGGTCATGCACAGATATTTTCTGCAAGTTTGAAGCCAGAATACCAGGATATTCTCACTACAAAATCAAGTTTGACCGGAGAGCGAATATCAAGATATCTCTCCATTCTTGGCAGTGCGGAGGACATGTATGCCAATGTTCGCATGAAACGTTTGATGTTCAATCTCACAGGCACATGTACTGGTGGTCGTTGCGCGGGTTTCAATGCCCTTAATGCCATGTGGGCGACAACCTATGATATAGACAAAGATTTAGGTACAGATTATCATAGGCGATTACAAAACTGGTTAAAGGATGCACAGAAACGTGACATTACTCTTTCTGGTGCGTTGACTGACCCCAAGGGCGACCGTACAAAACCGCCTTCCCTTCAAAATGATCCTGATATGAGTTTGCGTATTGTGGAAGAAAGAAAAGATGGGATTGTTGTTCGTGGTGCAAAGGTGATGATATGCGGTGTTGCTGCGGCAAATGAAATTTTCGTCATGCCTGGCACGGGATATAAAGAGTCAGATAAGGATTACGCCGTTTCTTTTGTAATTCCTCGCGATATCGACAACCTTACAATCATAGAAGCAAGAAGACCGAGCGATACACGAGAACAAGAAGAAGGATTTGACATTCCTGTTGAGATTGGTGGTATAACACAGGCATATCTACTGTTTGAAGATGTTTTTATTCCGAAAGAGCGTGTTTTCATGTGTAAAGAATATGCCTACACAACTCAAGCAGTGATGAATTTCATAGCACCATATAGAGCTGCTATCGGCGGATGCGTGGCTGGCCAGGGGGATGTTATGATTGGTGCTGCTGCTCTCATGGCACGTGCAAATGGCCTCAATGAAAAAACATTTAAAGAAAAGATAAACCAGATGATTATAAACAATGAGACCACTTTTGGCATGGGTATTGCCGCCGGTGCCCTTGGACATAAACATCCATCTGGTGTTTGGATCTCAGATCTTCTACTTTCAAACGTGAATAAGGTGCATGTTGCTACTCTACCATATGAAACGAAAAGGTTAACTCAAGATATTGCTGGAGGAATTGCTGAGACAGGATGCATTCCTTCGTGCAAAGACTTTAGTGACCCGAAATATGGAAAATTATTACAGAAATATCTAAAAGCAAATTGTAGTGGCGAATCAAGAGTAAAGATTGCACGTCTTATTGAATGGCTCACAATTGGTGCTGGTGTTCCTGGATGCATGCATGGTGGCGGTTCTCCAGATGGTGCGAAATTGATTATAAGCATGAATACAGACATCAATCGTTACATAGAACTTGCGAGGCGGCTAGCAAATGTCAAAGAAGATATCCAAGTAGAAAGTAAGAAAAAATGATTCTTATAGAAATCGGTTTTTATTACATTTAGAATAGGATTGCTTAGTAATGGATTTTAGGTAGATTTTTCCAATACATTTATATATAAAGATTAATAATATCTTATACTTAGGATAAAAATGAAACGAAGCTCGATTAGAAAATGTTTGGCGTTGTACATAATAATTTTATTTATCATATCAGGCACTTTTCCATGTTTAAGTGGGAAAAATATAACTAGTCGTTCGGGTGAACAAACAGATGGTTCGACATACGAAAATAGCACTCTTGATGTTCAATACATTTACAATATCACAAGAACACTAAGTAATATTATTTTCACTGAGTACAATGAATCCAATGGCGAGATAGCTAAAGGTAGATTTTACGGGTCAAAGGGCGAACACGTGGCATCTGACATTCTTTATGAGAACTTCTCAAAACTTGGTTTGTACACCTACAAAGAAAGAATTGTAAATAATGATGAATTTCCAAAAATGACAGAACAAGTGGATGTTTTGAATTATGGTCTAAAAGTCAACGGTAGGAAAGTTGACTGTTACATTACTCCTATAACTCTTGAATCAAAAGAGAACAATTACACCCTGAATTATTCTTATAATTATACCAATTTAAAGGTTATTCGAGCTCCATTATTTCCAAACATCAACAAAATAAAAAATTTTGTGTCCGACAAACAGCCCTTTGTTATAATTCTTGAGGATAAGAACTACTATTCAGACTATTTGGCTTTCAAGCTGTTTCCTTCAATAGATAATTTTAGAATCCAGTATCGCGTGATTAGAAAGATCGTAGCTATTAAGCCGTTAGTTTTTTCATGGAGATGGACCAATTATATGGACTACTGCAAAGGCATTATCTTTTATGATTACAACAAAGACACCCACGACATGAATCTTTACAAAGGATACAATTACATACCGTTCATTTACATAAACGGAACAGATGGAAAATACATTCTTGATAACATAAATGATGTGAAGCTTGACTTCAAATTAAAACAATGTTTGAACAAATCGGTTGTGAGTTACAACGTCATAGGGCAACTTAACGGTACAGATCCGAGTAAAACCGTGATAATTGATTGTTTGTATGACTCTTGGTGGTGCCAGGGGACAGCTGATTCTGCAATAGGAATGTCGATGGTTCTTGCCATTGCAAAATACTTCAAGGAAAACAACATCACTCCAAAATATAACATAAAATTTATTGGCTTTGGAGGAGAAGAGGCTGGTTTTGCCGCGGGGGCGTATTGCTACGAGTCGGAACATCGGGATGAAAATATACCCTATGTTATCGATTTGAACCAGCTTGGTTTTGATCAGGGAGAGCCAAAATTGACATTTGATATAATCGCAAATAAACTAAAAACTTTAAATGAAGTATGGAAGATTGCTCAAAAAACAGATTATGACCATCTTGTCGCTAGCTCAAAAGGAATGAGAAGGGTGCTTATTACAGATGGTGGACCAAGTGATTCGACACCTTTTGCAAAGAACAGACCTGATTGCAATACCGTAATGTTTGGAAAGGTAATGAGTTGGAAATATCATCACAGGGATGGCGTGAATCACACAGAGGGTGATGTTTTAAAATATTTTGACCCAATGGATGTGGCTGTTTCCGGTGAGGTTATTTTGAACATTGCAAAATATCTTGTGGTTGACGATGTATAAACCTTTAAAATTAACGAAAAAATGGTTTGTTTTTTACATAGTAATACTCTTGTCCTTACCTAGTGTTTTACCGTGTTTTGGTGAAGTTAATACTATTTATGGAGATCAAATGGTATTTCCCACAGACAGTCCTCTGGATGTCCAATATATCTACAACCTTACAAAATCATTAAGTTATGTTATTTTTAAAGCATATAATGAGTCCAATGGAGACATAGCAAAAGGGAGAGCTTACGGATCAAAAGGCGAACACATGGCCTTAGACATTCTTTATGAGAATTTAACAAAACTTGGTCTGTACACGTACAAAGAAAAAGTTGTAAATACAGAGGAATATCCAAAATTAACAGAACAACTTGAAGTTTTAGACTATGGTTTAAAAGTAAATGGTAAAAAAATCGACTGTTACATCTCCCCAGTATTTTATAAAAATAAAGAAAATAATTTCGACTATAATTTTACTTACAATTATACAAATTTGAAGGTTATTTCCCAACCATTGTTCCCTAACGTTTACAAGATAAAAAATTTGATATCAAAAAAACAACCATTCGTAATAATAGTTAAAAATAGGAATTTTTATTCAAATTATCGTTTAGTAAAATTATTTCCATTCATAGAAAATTTTGATATTCAATATCTTATAATAAGAAAGTTGCAGGCCGGAATTCCCCTGCTTCAATCTTGGAGGTGGAACAATTATTTAGACTATTGTAAAGGCGTTCTTCTTTACGATTTTAACAAAGACACCCACGACATGAACTATTTGGTTGGAAACAACCACATTCCATTTATCAACATCAACGGGTCCGATGGAAAATACATATTAGATAACATCGATGATGTTACTGTTGATTTCAAACTCAAACAGCAATATAATACATCTGTTGTAAGCTATAATGTCATTGGACAGCTAAACGGAACCGATCCAAGTAAAACCATTATACTTAATGGTTTCTATGATTCCTGGTGGTGCCAAGGAACTGCTGATTCAGCAATAGGAATGTCAATAGTTCTTGCGATTGCAAAATACTTCAAGGAAAACAACATCACTCCCAAATATAACATTAAGTTCATTGGTTTTAGTGGAGAAGAAAATGGCGGATGTGCCGGAGCCTTTAGTTACGAGTCAGTGCACCATGATGAAAATATTCCTTATGTTTTGGATTTGAATCAATTAGGCTTTGATCAGGGGGAGCCGAAATTGACGTTGGACATCTTTGGTAACAATCGAAATTTTTTAAATGAAATCTATAAAGTAGCTGAAAAAACAGATTACGAGAATCGTGTGGATAGTTCAAAAGGACTAAAGAAAGTATTTTTGAAAGAAGGTGGCCCAAGCAATGCTCAGGCCTTTGCCAAAGGTAGAACAGATTGCAACACAGCAGTGTTTATAAAAGTTACAAGCTGGAAGTACCACCATCGGGATGGCGTAAATCACAAAGAGGGTGATGTTTTAAAGTATTTTGATCCCATTGATGTTGCTGTCACTGGCGAGCTTATTTTGAATATAACAAAATATCTAACACTCGACAATATCTTAGATTTTAATTGATGTAGAAGTTTGTGCTAGATTTATCAAATCCTTTAATTAGCTCGATTGCTGGAAATTCATTTTGTGGTAACCATCCATAAACTGGATATACTAGATTGGGAAAAAACTGTTTTATATTCGTAGACAACTGAGTGACTGCGTGTTTTTCACCAAAATTTTCCTTGCTGATTTCGTATGTCTTCTGCCGTGTAATTTGTTCATCAAGAAATCCAAGCGAATGGATATATTCATGAAGCAAAACATGGAACAAGTACGACTTTAGCAATTTAGAATTCGTCTCAGTAATACGTCGAATTGGGGTTTTATTAACAACAATGATATTGGAAGCCACAGGATAATAGGCACCGATGAATCCGTCAAGAGATGCACCGAGTTCCTGTAATCCTAACATCAAACCAGCTCTCGACCGCTCCTCGCTCTTTCGAACAGCTTCTTTTACAATTTCAAATACATCTATTAGATCTTGCTTAATGTCAATTTTATAAACATTATTTTCATCCATTATATAGTATATAGTTAACGATTGTTAATAATCTTTCCTATAAAAACAAGATTGCAGAACATGGCTTTTACATTTTGACATTCTGACACGACAAATATATATAGTATCATTGACAAATAGTATCATGCTTAGAGAGGGACGATTTGGGGGTGTTTGGCATCTGCCAGCTGTCCTCTTTAGTGGGTGACTGGGGGGCATTTGGTGCCCGCCAGGGACTCTCTCTAGGCGGTGTTTTTTTTGTGATAATTTATCCATATCAAAAGAGTTTTAAGACACTGAAAAGATTAACTGCTGGATGTTGGATGCAAAGCTTGCTGTTGAAATAATATTTGCGATATCATGTATCATCACAATCTATCTCATCCTAAGAAAGCCCTATCTCTACATACGGCTGGGCGCCCGCAAGGTTAAGATGGATACTTATTTTCTTGGCGCCTTACTCGGACCAGTTTTGATTGTAATTCTTGGCATCTTGAACTATTCACAGCTCCTTGGAGGACTTGAAGAGAAGGGCGGTCTAAATCCATTTGGCATCTTGGTTCTCTTTCTTTCAATGGTTTTTATAAGCATCTTCCTTGACATCACAGGATTTTTTGAGTACTGCGCTCGCCTTGCGTTGAAATTTTCTGGTACTGATGGAAGAAGACTCTATTTCTCATTGTATATGATCATTTCAATCCTCACAATATTTGCATCGAATGATGTCATAATACTGACATTTACGCCCTTCATCTATTATTTTTCAAAAAATGCAGGGATAGATCCCATGCCGTATCTTTTTGCCGAATTCTTTGCAGCTAATACATGGAGTATGATGCTCTACATTGGAAACCCAACAAACATCGTTTTAGCTTCTGCGTTTAATCTGCGTTTTGATGAGTACGTCAAGTGGATGTTTTTGCCTGCTATCGTTGCTGGATTTGTCAACATGGCATTGCTGTATATTCTTTTCAAAAAGAAGATACACCAACCAATTAAACACACAAAAACCGTAAAACCTTCAGAGGCGATCACTGACAAATCAAGTGCCATTTTGGGACTTATAATTCTTGGCGGATGTATCGTTGCATTATCGATTGCTCCTTACTTCGGAATTGAAATGTGGATAGTCTCACTTGGGTTTGCGCTTGCACTTCTAGCGATTCTAGCATTACACGATTCGTTCGTTGCATTAATGAGGAAACATATTGAAAAAAAACATTTTACTATAACGCCTACCTTGAGAAAAATGCCGGTAGGTATCATCCCATTTGTTTTGGCATTGTTCATCACAGTTGAAGCTCTCAGAATCTATGGAATAACAGAAGATATTGGTATGTTTTTCAGAAATATCTGCGGCAGTTCAAATACCGCATATATATATGTCTATGGAATGACCTCTGCCTTTTCTTCCAATCTATTAAACAATATTCCTTTGACTGTTGCCTATGTTCCTATTGTTGGCACTGTTGCAAAGGCTCATGTTTTACCTGCGGTTTTAGCCACAGCAATTGGCTCAAATCTTGGAGCAAATATCACGCCGATTGGTGCATTAGCAGGAATCATGTGGATTAGCATACTTCGTGATAAAAGGGTGAAAATCTCATTCAAAGAATTTATCAAATATGGTTTGATGATTACGCCTATAACTCTTGCAGCATGTTTGGGTGTGCTTGCACTCGAATTCATGATATTTTAATCTATGGTGAATAAGGTTTTATAAAGAAAAACCGTTATCGTGAGTGGATGGAGGAAAACAGGATGAATAAAAAAACTATTGAACTGGACAAAGGCCAAGCAGAAGGTTTCCACATTGATTTGGATAATGCACCGCTTATTTTAGTGAAGGCGAGAAAAGGATACGTCATGTGCGGATATCTCAACATGAACGCGGCCAATAAACTTGGGGATATCGCTGGAAGGGTTACTGGAGTGAAAAGTTTTGAAGATGTTCTAAATGCAGAAATTTTGGAAATATCAGACAACGCAAAGAAGGTTGGGTTAACAGCAGGAATGAAGGGAAGGGATTTTCTAAACAAGCTCATGTGAGGTAAAATGCATGCCTACATTTGAAGATATCAAAGAAGCCTACGACATTCTCAAAAATGTTGCCAAGTGCACATCTCTTGAAAAATCCAAAACATTCTCACAAATGACGAAAGCAAATGTTTACCTGAAACTTGAGAATCTTCAGACTACAGGATCTTTCAAAATACGGGGGGCCTACAATAAGATTTATCACTTGAACAAAGAAGAAAGAAAACGCGGTGTCGTGTGCGCCTCTGCAGGTAATCACGCCCAAGGTGTCGCATATGCGTCCAAACTCATGGGTGTAAAAAGCACAGTGTTTATGCCGATTTATACACCGCCAACAAAGATCATAGCAACAAAATCCTACGGGGCGACAGTGGTTCTTGAGGGGGCCACCTATGACGATGCAGCTCTAGCTGCAAAGAAATTTGCAGAGAAAAAAAAGATGACGTTTGTGCATGCATTCAATGATGATTATGTTATTGCAGGTCAGGGGACAATCGGAATTGAAATCTACGATGTGTTGCCAGATGTGGATGCTGTTCTTGTTCCAATTGGTGGTGGAGGTCTCATCGGCGGGATTGCCTTAGCGTTAAAGACTCTTAAACCAAAAGTAAAAATCATCGGAGTCGAAGCAGATGGAGCACAATCGATGAAGGCATCGCTTGAGCAAAACAAGATTGTGCCGCTCAAAAGTATCTCAACAATTGCAGACGGAATAGCAGTTAAAACTCCGAAGGAACTGACCTTCGCGCTTGCACAAAAATATGTTGATGAAGTTGTAACAGTTAATGATGAAGACATTGCCTATGCTTTATACTTGCTTCTTCAGAGGGCAAAGCTGATTGTTGAACCTGCTGGGGCAGTCTCTTTAGCTGCCCTAATAAGTAAAAAGGTAACATTCCCGAAAAAAAATGTGGTGGCTGTATTAAGTGGTGGAAACGTCAATCTTTCACTTCTTACACAAATTATAGAACGAGGCATGATGAGAAATAAACTCCTTGTAAAAATCTCTATCACTGCGCTTGACAAACCAAAAGTGCTACGAGATATTCTAAATATCCTTGCGAATTTTGGGGCAAACGTTCAAGCAATATCTCATGATCGTTGTACGACTGCAGTTCCAGTTGGATATGTAAAAATCGTCATCACGTTCCAGACATTGGGCAAGGAACAAATAGATGCAATTAAGCACGAGCTAGACAAAGAGAATGTAAAATATCATATACTCGGCTAATTCCTTTATACATTAAAGAGGAAAATAAAAAAACTGTAGGTGGCTCTAGCAGTTTGTAGAATCTTCGAACAGTTTTATGCGCCATAGTTTATATAGTCATAAAAGTTAACGAGGTATTCATATGGAGGTTTCTTTATGGAAGAAAAAAGTGAGGAAATAATGGAAATAAAAGGAATGGGCTGGAGAGTATCGCTTTCTATTCTTGTTGGTGTTGGGTGGCTCGTGTTTCTCATCCTTTGGTTATTTTTCTATGCAAAAAAGTATTCAGGATATCAAAACGTCGCGATTTTCCTGTTATCCATCTTAGCTATTTGTGTTATTTTAGGTATTCCCTGGGCAGCCTGGGGCAGGAGACATCTCAGGGAAGAAGAAAAAGAAATGTGGAGAACAAAAGGATTTCGATGGCGAACATGGCTATCCGTTCTTCTATTTCTTTTCGTAGTGGTTTTTCTTATCTATTGGTTTTGGTATCAAGCATCGATATTTGATATCTATCAAAATATCGCGATTTTCATCGTGGCTATTCTCATCATGGGTGGAATAATGGGTGCTGTTTGGGCACCATGGGGAATGAAACACGGCCGTAGATTTAGGAAGGAATAATATCTTTATTTCTCCTCAAAATAATTCAGAATTCCTTCATCATCTAATCTTTTTCTTACCAGCGGATAAAGTTTTATTTCTTCTTCCTCAATCATGATTTTGCCCAAGTTCATTCCTGTTAATATATTGAACAACTTTTGTTTGTCTCCCCTCACTGATACCAATGCAATATTGAAGCTCATATTCTCATCTCTTAAATTTTCAAGTGCCTTTAGCTGGTATTCAAATCCTTCTTTTGCACCAGTAAGCCATGAAAACTCTTCAGAATTACATCCTTTGAGACACACGCGGACATGAAGATTTTTGAATTGAGATAGTTCTTCAACATAAGTTTTATCGGCGCCTAAAAGTATGCCATTTGTTTCAAGAATAAACAAAAACTCTGAACGTATATTTTCTAAAAGTTCGATAAAATGTTTTCTTCCAATTGTGGGTTCCCCACCAGAGATTCTGATCTGACTGTACTTGTTTTTCTTTGCTATCTCATGAAGTTCATTTGCAACGTATTCGGGTGAATAAAATTCCCCTGCATTTTTTGCGTTCCATACGCTGTTGCTCGACCAGCAAAACTTGCAACGAAGATTGCAACCGACCGTATCCGCAGTTGCTATCCCGCCGTAGAATCCTGTGGCACGAAAACGATAGTACTTCTTCATGATTCCATTAGTTACGATATCTTCAGTTTTTTTAGATAGTTCAATTGGATTGTACATGGTAATTCAAATAATAAATGCGACTGTCGTTTTTATAAATACTTAAACGTTACGAATGTGTGGGCGTTGTCCGATTAATAGTAAGATCAGGAACAATAGTTATACCGACCCAACAATAAAAATACATTATTTATTGTTCATTAATCTCATTTTGCAAAGTAAATTAGGGTTCCTCTATCCTTAATCATA
>Ga0315280_10000190_pt1 | contig 119673 bp, 115 predicted proteins | sample YL17G06_40_MG_FD_203697 | JGI IMG/M metagenome (GOLD analysis project Ga0315280, IMG submission 203697) | Sediment microbial communities from Yellowstone Lake, YNP, Wyoming, USA - YL17G06_40 | ecosystem: Environmental > Aquatic > Freshwater > Lake > Sediment | place: USA: Wyoming | collected... | reverse complement strand
AATGAGCAAGCAATGCTTGTTCCCACCACAACCTGTGATGATGGGATTGTCTATGATGGTATTCTGGTGACGTACTGACAAAATCGCTGAACAGTTAACCCTGACATTTTCCCTTGACAACGACACAACGTGTAATGTGGCGCTCCAAAAGGAATTGATTTTGAAGCATTGTACCGCTCCGAGATGACTGCATGCATCAATTGACACCTTGAACTTGAGTCAGGGGGTGATAGTCAAAGGTAGCTGTGGCACAGGACGGGAGACTCCGCGATGTCTACTTCAAAATGCCCAATTCCTTGGCTCGTGCGATAGCATGGGTGCGGTTATGCACATCGAGTTTACCAAAGATGTTACTGATGTGTGTCTTAACAGTACCCTCAACCACCATGAGTTGTTGGGCGATCTGTTGATTTGACATGCCGGTACAAATGAGACGCAGCACCTGAAGCTCGCGTTCGGTGAGAGACTCGATGACCGATTGATCAACATTACTAAGGATTATCGCTCCACCGAGTTTGCCTGAGGATTTTCCAAACGCGTCTAGCAGTGTGGTCGCGTAGTCTGGCGATATGCCTCGTGACACGGCTTGTCGCAGGAGTTCTTCCATAGGTTTACCTTCGCTGATAAAAGTCTGAACGTAGCCATTTGGCTCTCCAAGTGCCAGAGCCCGTTCGAGCGTTATCAAGGCTTGGTCAATGTTGCCCTGCATATGCAAGGCAATCGCCTGAAGCACAAGGATTTCGATTAGCGACCCTGTCCGTCCAGCCCCTTCTGCTGCTTGCCCTGCCTCTGTCAGTAACTGCAGCGCTTCCTTTGGGTTGCTCTGGGTGAGGTGCACGCGTGCTAGCGTGAGGTATTCAATCTCGCGCGTGTATCCGGACTTGCGGTTGATAAGCGGCTCGTGTTCGCGAGCCCAGCGATTCGCTGCCTTTAAATCTCGCTCTGCGACAGACAGTCTCGCCTGGTACGATGCTATCTGGTCAATCAGCCCGTGCATGCCCATTCGTTGTGCGGCCTGATGCGCAGTCTTTAATGCTGCTGCTGCGCTTTGAAAATCCCTCTTTGCGTATTTCACGAGAGCCAGATTCAGGTAGCCATACGTCACGATCCGGTAGTATCCACCAGGCTCCCCCATCCCAATTCCCTCCAGTATACATTTCTCCGCAGCATCGAGGTCATTTCGTTCGCACATGACTGTGGACAATGGTATATAGAGAATACTCTTGGCAGTTACTCGCCTCACCCTATGTTCGGTATCAGTTTCCAGGGCTTGCTGGCAGGTCTCTTCTGCTTCATCAAGACGCGCCTGGAGCACCTGCGACTGTGCTATGAGGATGGTAGCGACTCCACTGGAGAGGTCATCCCCGATAGCTGAAAGTAAGGGCGGAATCTTATTGAGTGCCTCGATAGCACCTGCGGGGTCCCCCATCTCATACAATGCGTTTCCTAAGCACAGGCGACTCTGCATAGACAGGAAAGGGTTGTCCTTTGGCGCTAGTGCGAGTGCCTGACGGGAGAATTCAAGGGCACGCGATGAATCACCCTCTGAAATCGCAAGATGAGCGCGCATAATGGCTACCTCAGCCAATATCACGGCAGTCTCGTTGTCTGTTGAATTGGCTCTGACGGAGCCTCTATCGTTCCCATGTGTGAGGAGTTCCTCAGCTGGCGGAAGTGCCTTTTCCACATCTTGCAGGGCGACTCTACACGGGTCCCTTTGCCCTAAGGCGAAGAGGGCCCCGGCGAAATAGATACCGATTCGGGGACGTGAAAGCCTTGTCTCTTTTGGCAGCCGCTTGATCCAGCTCTGAATGGTGGCAAATGCACCCTGACCAAATGTGCGCAGAGTGTTTCCCTCAATGAGACGCGCCGCTAGGTTATAATCTAAGGCATAGAAAGCATGATCGATTGCTTCATCGATTAACCTTTCTTGCTCGAACCAGGCACTGGCCCGCCGGTGTAAGTCGGCCACCTGATCGGGGTATGTCCTTACCAGATAGTTGCGCAGTAGATCGGCGAAAAGCTGGTGATAGCGATACCACTGCCTTTCATAGTCTAATGGAACGACAAATAGGTTGTTGGTCTCTAACCACATGAGTGTTTCTCTTCCATCTTGCCTCCTTGTCACGGCATCGCACAATGGTCCAGTCAGGCGATTTAGAATTGAGGTCTCGATTAGGAATGACTGGATATCAGACGGTTGGCGATGAAGTACATCCTCCGTCAAGTAGTCCAGCACATAGCGGTTGCTACCGGTAAACGCTGATATGAAACTCGCGGCGTCCTGACGCCCCTGCATTGAAAGGGCAGCCATTTGCAACCCAACGATCCAGCCCTCCGTACGCTTTTCTAGTGCATCTATGTCATGAGGTGAAAGGCCTAAACCCATTGTCTGGTTTAGAAAGCTGGTGGCCTCATCTGATGTGAAGCGAAGGTCGGTGGTACGCACCTCGCCCAATTGCCCCCTGGCGCGCATGCGTGCAAGGGGAAGTGGTGGATCGGCGCGGCTGAGGATAACTAGGTGCATCTGGGGTGGTAGATGCTCAAGTAGAAAAGTGAGGTCATTGTGGATAGCTTGGGCGCTAATGGAATGGAAATCATCAAGGACAAACGAGAATTCAGTTGGCCTGTCGTGAATCTCATTGATCAGTGATGTGAGCAGGGACTCCATAAATGGTGTCTGTGTGGATTGAAGCACCTCTAAAGCAATTTCTCCTATATCTGGGTGTATTTTTCGCAGGGCAGTGATGAAATAAGTCCAGAAGCGGGAGGGATCGTTGTCACTTTCATCGAATGATATCCAGGCGGAAGGTCGTTCGATGCTATTGAGCCAAACGCTTATCAGTGTCGTCTTGCCAAATCCCGCGGGTGCGGAGACCAGAGTTAGACGATGGCCTTGTTCCAGCCCACGGTTTATTTGTTTAAGCAGCCGAGGGCGTGGTGTCAAACTGGGGTTGGGCGAGGGGATATGTAGCTTGGTTGTAAGTATTTGTAGAGCCATCTAATGACTCCCTTTTGAACGGTATTAGTATACGAGGATAATATAGCATATGTTCAATACATTGTCACGAGTATTCGTCCAACTCATGCCTTGCTTCTTCATACGGTACACCACCAGATTGTCCCGATAGCCTTCAGTGGCTCGGAGTTCTCCCAATCCTCGCAGCCCTTCGCCATAAGATGTTCCTTCAGCTCAGGGCAGGTGTCCAAAAGATATTACCACTAAAACATAGCTTCCTAAGTATATCTTTAGATGGATGACACCGCACTTCTCAAATCTATCTTTTGGCTGATTACATTATGCCACTCTACCGATATCTTATCTATATGATCCCAGATTCTGGCACGAGGACATATACATTCCCTGACAAGAGATGTAGCGATATCGCGCAAACATTCTAAAACTTGCCAACCAATAAGCAGAACGACCCCGTAATCCTGGAACTGAAATATACGCATTTCTGTCTTATAGGGAGGTAAAACGTGGCAAATACTGCTTTGGATGGAATCAAGGTTCTAGAGCTTTGCGAAATGATAGCCGGCCCCTATTGCACTAAGATCTTCGCAGACTATGGTGCCGAAGTCATCAAGATCGAGAAACCAGGAATCGGTGACGATGCCCGAAGAAATGGTCCGTTTCCTGACGATAAGCCCAATCCTGAAATCAGTGGATTGTATCTGTATCTCAACACCAATAAAAAGAGTATCACTCTGGATTTAGAGACCCCAACTGGAGTAAGAATTCTCAAGGAGCTGGTAAAGTATGTAGATATCCTAGTGGAGAGTTCTCGATCCGGAGTAATGGCTAGCCTAGGGCTCGATTTCGATACATTGAAAGAAATCAACCCCGGCCTGATAATGACGTCTATTTCTTGGTTTGGGCAGACTGGACCATACCGTGAATATGAAGCATCTGATCTTACCATCTGGGCACTTAGCGGCATACTCTATGAGTGTGGTGAGGCTGAGCGTGAGCCTCTAAAAATTGGTAGCAATCAGACTGAATATGTGGCTGGATTATGTGCCGCGATGTCCACGCTTTCTGCGCTCTATTATCGGAACGAGACAGGTATAGGACAACACTTAGATGTCTCGTCATGGGAAGCTTTCCATATCACAGAGCCATATATGGCGCTACTCAATTCACAGATACCTGGATTCGCCAGGAAGAGAGCAGGAATTCATTGGCCCTGGGGTATTCTCCCTTGCAAGGATGGATATGTTGGCTTTTTCTTCCCTACTCAAACTCACTGGGAATCGCTTTGTACACTCCTTGGAATGCCTGAGATGGCAACCGATCCCAGGTATGAAACCCCATTTACGAGAGAGGCCCACATTGATGAAATAACAGGCACCGTCGTCTCATGGTTACAGGACAAGTGCATGGAAGACGTTTTCCACGATGCGCAGGAACTTAGGCTGCCTTTGACCCCTGTGCCCAATATGGCGCAAATCGTCAACTTGCCTCAGCATAAAGCTAGGGGCTACTTCGTCTATATTAACCATCCCATAGCTGGCAGGATCACATACCCAGGCGCCCTTTTCAGGCTCAGCGAAACGCAATGGCGAAAGGGTCGCGCTCCCTTACTGGGGGAACATAATAAATATATCTACAGTAAGTACCTTGGCTGCGATAAGAATGATATTGCGATGCTTAAAGAACAAGGCATAGTCTGATCCCGCCGAGCGTTATTCAGGAAGGAGGATGAACATGTCAGCACAACTATTGCAGAGCGTGAGAATAATTGATGTTTGCGCTTTCTTGGCTGGTCCTTTTACTATCGCATTACTTGCACATCTGGGCGCCGAGGTGATAAAAGTCGAGTCTATCCAGCGACTAGACTATTTGAGGCTTATGGGTGGATATCCTCAGCCAGATGGCTATGAATGCTCACCAGCCTTCAATGCGGTCAACGTGAATAAGTATGGTATTACACTTAATCTCAATCACCCAAGGGGCAGGGATATATTCAAGCAACTGGTGGCTGTCAGTGACGTTGTTGCCGAAAATTTTAGCCCCAGAGTAATGGAGAACTGGGGACTTTCATATGACGTACTTAAAGAAGTCAATCCCAAACTGATAATGCTCTCAATGCCAGGTTTTGGAACGACAGGACCGTGGCGCAATTACGTTGCATTTGGTCCAAACATCGAAATGCTAGCAGGTATACCTACAATCAGTGGGTATCCCGATGGGCCGCCCATGATGAATGGTTATACCGCAGATCCCTTCGCTAGCTTAGTTGGGGCAACTGCTATCATGACTGCGCTACTGTGCCGTCAGCGGACAGGTGAGGGACAGTATATTGACCTGTCACAGGTCGAGGCCACGACGAGCTTTATGGGCGAGGCAATCATGGACTACAATATGAATGGAAGACTGCAACCCAGAAGAGGTAATCGTCACACCTCTGTAGCCCCTCAAGGCGTCTACAGATGCAAGGGTGAAGACGAGTGGGTTGCAATCACAGTATCTTCAGAAGAGAAATGGCACAAATTCTGCGAAGTCATGGGCAATCCCTATTGGGTTGAGGAACTCAGGTTCTCTAATGCCGCGAGTCGCCAGGAAAACCATGATGCACTGGATAACTTTATTGAACTCTGGACCTGTCAGCGCGATAAATACGAGATTATGCGCATTCTCCAAGAAGCTGGCATAGCTTCAGCACCGGTACTGAATTGTTCTGAAGTAGTCAGCAATCCTCATATGCAACATAGAGAGTTCTTCCAAAAAATAACGCACCCCGTTACAGGCACTCATTGTCTGCATGGATTCCCTGTTAGGTTCTCAAAGACACCGCTTGAGTCTCTTAAACCCTCGCCTACACTTGGGCAGCATAACGAATATATTCTCAAGACGATTCTAAAGATGACAGACGAAGAAATAGGCCAACCGGCTCAAGAACAGATAATAGGGATAAAACCGCAGGGATGGCCCTACAGTGACGAGTCTGAGGAAGAAGCTAGGACGGAAAAGAAGATACATTTATTTGACGGTGGTGAGGGAGTCTCAAAAACTAAGTCCGAATAAAAGACTGCCAACAAATATTCCGCTGTACTATGGGCCAAGATAGGTCAATGAATCAGGAATTGAAGACCCAGGATTAGTCTTTAGGTGGAGCAATTCGTTAGCTGAAGGAGGATGTTGAACTAATTGTTAAGGTTTTGATTCACAGCAAAAATTAACGTGGAGGCAAAAATGATAAAGAGAAAGCTGCATACAAGACTCTGTGATGTGCTAGGCATCGAGTATCCCATAATCCAGGCCGGTATGGGGGGCTTCTCCGATCCGCCCTTGGCCATCGCCGTATCCGAGGCTGGCGGACTGGGCACCTTAGGAGCGGCTACATATACCGCTGATGGTCTTAATGATGCGATTAAAACGATCAGAAAGGGCACCAGCAAACCCTTTGCCATTGATATATTGCTACCGGATTCTTTAGATGATACAGCTGGCATCAATAAAGATAAGCTCATAGAATATATCCCTGAAGAATACAAGAAATACGAGAAGGAACTGAGGAACAAATTTGGAGTCCCACATGACTATGTCAGTCAGAGAAAAGTTGATATGTGGACTATGGAGGGGATAAAGAAGATGCTTCAAGTCTGCCTGGACAACAGGGTACCGGTAATCGCAGCAGGCCTAGGCAGGCTTGGCTGGGTAATGCCCGAGTGCAGGAAGCGCGGAATAAAGACCATCGGCATTGGTGCCCATGTCAAAATGGCGTTAAAGCACGTCGAAGACCAATGTGATGTCATAGTAGCCCAGGGCTACGATGCAGGAGGTCATACTGGCAACATCGGTACAATGTCCGTAGTGCCTCAGATAGTAGACGCCGTTAAACCCATCCCTGTAGCGGCCGCTGGGGGCATCGCTGATGGTAGAGGGCTGGTCGCAGCCCTAGCCCTGGGTGCAGAGGGAGCATGGTGCGGTTCGATTTTCCTGCTTACTCCCGAAGCAACATTTACCGAAAACCAGAAGGACAGGGTTATCGCGGCCACCGAGCGTGATGCGGTGATTACCAAGGGTCTCAGCGGCAAGACCATGCGTCAGTTGAGAACAGACATCACTAAAGCATGGGATGAGGGACCACTGCCTCCTCTAGGCTGGCCGCTGCACCTTATCCTTATGGAGGACATCATAGATTATTGCTATGAGAATAAGAACGAGAAGAAGTATGACGATATGCTTGTAACTCCGTGCAGCCAGGCCACTAGGCTCTTGAACAAGCGAAGGACCTCCAAGCAAATTATTGATGACATGATCAAAGAAGCAGTAAAAATCCTGGAGGAAGGATTCGCAAATAGAATTCAGTGGAAGTAGTTTGCTGGACTTCGATGTAGAACGACAACACCCAAAGGAAGCTGTCTCTGAATATCGCGGATCAAGAGTTAGGAACTAACCACTTTGAAGCTACGGCGACACAATAGCAATCTCTGGTGCAATTCCGTTCACGAAGGGGTATGTTGCATCCAGCACACCAGGAAAGGGGGAAACAGAAGAGGTCAGCCGTCAACGGGTGGGGCACGGCATGCCGTGCCCCTACGGACTTTTGGCGAAGCTGGAAGACCTTTGTCCTATCTCCGTTTAACTTGACTTAATGTACTCTCGGATGCTATACTTTTGGTTGGCCCTTGAAGCTTTGCTAATAAAGGTATGACCGAGAAAGGAGCACCATATAATGTCAGGATTCGGCTTCACTCCGGACCAGGAGACCCTGCGGGAGGAGGTAAGAAAGTTTGCTCTAAAGGAGCTTGCTCCCGGGGCTTTGGCGCGCTCCAAGATGGAGCCGGAGCAACTTCATAAAGATCTGTACCATATCGACAAACAGATAGTGAAGCTGGGATGGAATCACCTCAATATACCGGAGAAATATGGCGGACAACATATCGATCACGTCTCTCTGGGCATAATTGTGGAGGAGGTAGCCAAGGTAGACCCCACTGTAGAGCCTGTGGGTTCGATACAGGCGACCAGTGCGCTGCTCACTCAACTCCCCGAGGACATACAGGACGAGTGGTTCCCGCCCTTGATCAGCCGTGAGAAGAGGCACTCCTTCGGTTTCACCGAATCCGCCGCTGGCTCGGATGCCGCCGGGATTGTGACCAGGGCTGAGAAGAAGGGTGACTATTATATCGTCAATGGTGAAAAGACACCGCTCCCCGGTGCCACCGTGGCCAATGTTGTAACGATATCCGTCAAGACCGACCCCAAGGCCGGATTCCGTGGCGTAAGCCTCCTCTGGATACCCACTGACCTGCCCGGGGTAACCATACGGCCCCTGCCATGGATGGGAAATTACGGGTTATTCCCCAGCTTCGTGACATTCGACGATGTTAAGGTGCCTGTAAGACAACGCATCGGCGAGGAGGGCCTCGGTTTCTACCTGCTGATGGGCACACTGGACTGGCTGCGCATTATCGTGGCGCTTGAGTGCCTGGCCCGTGCCCAGGCTTCGCTTCAGGATGCCATGGCATGGTCCAAGGAGCGCAGGACATTCGGCAAGCTCATAGCCTCCTACCAGGGGGTATCTTTCCCCATTGCCGAGCACTATACCATGGTTGAGGCAGCAAGGATGCTCTGCTACCGCACCCTGTGGCTGAAAGACCAGGGGCAAATGCACACTATGGAATCGGCCATGGCCAAGTGGTTCAGCGTGGAGGTCTCGGTGCAGTGCATCAAGGACATGCTGGTGCTGATCGGGCATCCGGGCTATAGCACGGAACATCCTATTTCGATGAGGTTAAGGGACGTAATAGGGTATCAGCTTGGAGACGGCCCCCCACAGATTCAGAAGATGATCATCGCCAGGCTCCTCCTCGGCAAGTCGATCGCGGGATAAATAACTAAGGGCAACCTTTTTAAGGGGCGTCCTTCCTCAAGAAGGACGCCCCTTATGTTTTGCAATTTATTACCTTGTATTTTGAAATTCATTGTTTTTGGTCTTCCATTTTTGGTGAATTTCTGGTATAATGCGACAAATTTTAACGAGGGGGGGTGAGAGCAGAATCCAGGTTTACCTCTGGATCAACAGAGGTGCCAGATAAAGAATCCTTAAACAAAGGAGAGTGATAGCCTATGATGGAGCAAGCATTAGGCTTGGGTTTAAGTCTGGTGATATGGGTGGGGTCGATGGTGGGTATGGTCATCGGCTTCGGCCTGAAACCAATCAAGTGGATTAGGAAATCGGTTTAGAAGACAAAGGCTTATTTAGAAGCGAAGAGAGCCCCCGAATTCCGGGGGCTCTCACTTTTTATAGACGAAGATGGCGTGTGTAATGCGCTTATGATGTCAAAGCGTCTTGTGCCAATTTGCGTCTCGCAGTAGAATGTGAACTACAAGTCAGGAAAAAGAAGGCAAGGAGGCCGCGATGCCAAACGAAAAGAACAGAATTGTGCGTGTAGCAGCTGTCCAGATGGAGTCGAAGAATGGCCTTGTTGAGGCCAACCTCGAGCACGCTACCCCGTTGGTCGAACAAGCGGCGCGGGAGGGCGCGAAGCTCATCTTGCTGCCGGAATTTATGCCTACCGGATATATTTTCACCACAGCTATATGGGACGGAGCGGAACCAACTAACGGGCTGACTATCCAATGGCTCAAGGCGAACTCTAAGAGGCTTGGCGTGTGGCTGGGCACCAGCTTTCTGGAAGCGGACGGGGAGCATTTTTTCAACACCTTTGTCTTAGCGACCCCAGAAGGAGGTGAGGCCGGCCGAGTGAGGAAACAGACGGTCGCTGCATTCGAGGCCTTCTTCACTAAAGACGGGCCCGGTCCGCACGTGATGGACACGGAGTTGGGTAAGATAGGTGTGGGCATCTGTTACGAGAATCAACTGTCATACATTCCCCAGATGATGTACCGGGAGTCTGTAGATTTGCTGTTGATGCCCCACTCATACCCGATAATAGCGCAGATGATGTTCTCTCTAGGAGAGCTTGCTCCCTGGTATGCGCGTCTCCTGGGCATACCGTCGATTGTGTGCAATAAATGCGGGTATTGGCAGGCTGCATATCCCGGGCTGCCATTCTACAAAGCTGATTCGCGCTTTCCAGGGCTGTCCACCATAGCTGATTCAGATGGTTCGATTAAGGCACAACTGAAGGATGAGGAGAGAGTGATAGTTGCAGATGTTGCACTCGAGCCGGGGCGCAAAACACGCCAGGCGCCGCAAGGCCACGGACGGTGGGCAGGCAAAGGCCGCTGGCTCAGGAACGGGGCCAGGGTGATAGAAGCTGTGGGAAAAGTGTGGTACACACTGAGCTTGGAACGGAAAAGAAAAGCGCTGCTAATCTCAGCGGCTGGTGAGAAGAAATAGTCTAAGGTGACACGAAAACTACCTCAGCGGTGTCACTGAGGACAAGAGTGGCTTCTTGATCTTGGGCAGCCTGTCATAGGTGAGGGTGGTCGACAACGGTTCCACCTGCCTCATGGTAGGTCGAGTGCACCCCCCTTGGGCGAACGAACCCACCATTTACATTCACCCTACAATATCTGCCGATATATTCAGTTTAGTTAGGTGCCAGAATCCTCTATGTTTAGCATCCGTTCGACTTCCTCTATTGCTTCCTTCTGCTCAAGCTTTGTCATCAGTTGGTAGTTACGCTTTATGAGGCTGCGGACTTCTTCTTTGAATATAGGGTCTCTTCTACACATCTCCTTGACTATGTCTACGCACTCATCACATACCAGTAAGTTCTCTGTTTTACCGCAGTAGCATCTCCTTACAGCTTCTTCCTGCTTTTCGTTCAATACTTTCTCAACCAAATGACGTGCATTGCTAAAGCATCTTTCACATATAGGCCGAATATCTGGATGTTCCCAGTTTGGGCATTCCTCACCACACACCCTACATTTCATATGGCCCTCACTATTCCAAGCCTGTGGCTGAAGATTTGCCATAGCCATCTCTTGCGACATTCTACTGCAATAAGTACGCCGGGGCAAGCGTATTAAGTGAATCCACAAGACTTGACAACTTTTAACTGTGTACTTATTATAGCTCCTGCCCGAACATCCTCCAATACTAGCTAGACTCGGGAATAAACTACATATGCGCTTCTTATTTTGGCTGCCAATAAGAATCAGTAGTCTTGTACTCCAGGCCATCTTAGCCGTATTTGGGTTCTTGAGATTACTACTTTCGGCAATCGGAACACTTGTAGGAGCTGTTCCTATTCTGGGTTTGTTGATTCAACTAATCTTGCTACCCATATATGCTCCAGTAATGTTCATTTACGATGCTATATCTAAACTCTATATGAGGACTATTGTCGCCCTTGACCTCAAACTCGGCTTTGCAACTCCTGACGAAGTTAAGGAACTCTATCATAAAATTCATTGAAAGGAGCGATTGGGTGGATAATAAAGCAAGACTAATCCTAAAACGTGCCATAAAGTTGTTAGACGCACACTTTGGTTCAGTCAAACAACAAAGTCCCTACAGGAAACAAACTGAACAACTTAATCGTGATGATACAAGTTCCCTAAAAGAGCGCTTAGCGTTAGCCCCAGTTCTGCTGAATTTTCAATGGATGACCGTAATGACCGCCTTACGCATGGTCTATGGCAATTCTATCCTAACTCCGTCTCTCATGAGAAAAGGGTGGAGATTCTGGGAGAAGCCACTGCTGACAGAATACGAAAGAAAGGCTGTTGATTCAGCCTTCCAGAAGTTTTCTAAGACAGGAATTCCACAGGTTAAAGCAATGGAGCACAAGTTTGAGAAGTCTTCAAAAGAAGATATGTACGCTTCATTGCTTTATTTTTCATCGCTACTTGATATACTTCATACCAACGTACATGGATTGTCTGACGACCTAAAGCAGATATTGCAGAGCGCCGAAGCGGAGGGAGATTGAAAAAACCGCTGATTTGAAATGACAACTGCAAGGTGATATGTGCTAGCTAAACGAGTCAGTCGGATAAGGTGTCATCTGGTGCTGAGGCGTAGACTATATTTTCACTCTTAACATATAGAAATACCCAGAGATTGAGAGCAATTCTCAGAGCCTTTGGCAATCTACCTTCTACGTGTTTAAGGTATTCTTCTGGCAATGCGAGTCCTAACTGCAATCCCTTTGGTTTATCGTAATATGACACCGTGCTGGCTGATGCCCTATCGAAGTTGTTTCTTACGGTACGAGTACTTACCTCATTTCCTAAGCCTTTACATTCAATCTTCCACAAAATACCACCCTTTGTAGCTCTTATATCTTCTCCCTTTGATACATACCTTACGCTTCCTTCCTTAACATTGAGTCCCGCAAGCTCAGCCCTTACCTTTTTCATAGCAGCAACACTGTCAATTCCTTGCCCACGAGGAATGGAAAGATGTTCTATGAGCCATCCTTCCGAAAGTAGCCATTTGACCACGGCTATTAGCACATCGACTTCTTGAACATATTGGGGTTGCATGACAAAGCCTTCAACTAAATAGTATGCTTGCAAACAACTTCCAGACTTGTGCTATTCTACTGCGATGTGTCAGGTAGCACAAGAAGCCCCACTGATTCTCACTTTTGAAGTCGGGGGGAATCACTAGAGACGCTTGCGTGGTGAGCCGGATCGATGCCATTGCCATCCGCCTGTGACGGACTCTTGTTCGGACGACGAAGCAATCTCGACGTGTTCGTCAAGTAGGTACGGGAGGCGATGAGATTGCTCCGCTTCGTTCGCAATGACATAGAGATGATATCCACCCTCTGTTTTCTTGCCCTAGCACCCTTTTTTGAGTCTGTATTATGTGATAAAATAAATAGATAGCCACTTTAAGGGACGGGTTCAAATGCCATTGGATGCCATAGTCGTCAGAGGAGCGCGAGAGCACAATCTCAAGAATATCGATGTCGCTATACCACGCGATAAGTTCGTGGTGATCACGGGACTCTCGGGCTCGGGTAAAAGCTCCCTGGCCTTTGATACTATCTACGCCGAGGGACAGCGCCGCTATATGGAGTCGCTCTCCGCCTATGCCCGCCAGTTCCTGGGCAGGATGGAGAAGCCCGATGTGGACTACATCGAGGGCTTGAGCCCCGCTATATCCATTGACCAGAAGGGCATCAGGCGCAACCCTCGCTCCACCGTGGGCACTGTGACCGAGGTCTATGACTACCTGAGGCTGCTCTTTGCCCGTGTGGGGCATCCGCACTGTCCCAAGTGCGGCCGTGAGATATCGAGCCAGACCGTGCAGCAGATTGTGGATGCCATCGTGGCGCTTCCTGAAGGCACTCGCTTCATGATAATGGCGCCGCTGATCAAGGACCGCAAGGGCGAGCATCTGGCGGTCTTCGATGACCTGAGGAAGGCTGGCTATGTCCGTGTCAGGGTTGATGGGAAGTTGCATGACCTATCCGAGGAGTTCACGCTGGACAAGAACAAGCGTCATACCATAGAGGCGGTGATAGACCGCCTGGTCATCGGCGAAGGAGAGCAGAGGGCACGCATCGCCGATTCGGTGGAGACGGCGCTGAAGCTGGGCGCCGGCGTGGTGCTGGTGTCGGTGGTGGATGGCGAGGAACTGCTGTTCTCGGAGCATTTCGCCTGCGTTAATTGCGGGATAAGCGTAGGGGAGATAGCTCCCCGGACCTTCAGCTTCAATACCCCTCACGGGGCCTGCCCGGAATGCACCGGCCTGGGCGTGAAGCTGGAGATAGACCCGAATCTGGTGATACCCAATAAGAATTTGACTCTGGCTGAGGGCGCTGTCCAGCCCTGGGCTCGCTCCAGCCCGGTAACTCCCTGGTATTACAGCATGCTGCACTCGGTGGCTAACAAGTATGGCTTCTCGGTGCATACGCCGGTGAAGAACCTTACAGAAGAACAGCTTAACATAATTCTATATGGCACTCGCGGCAGGCCGGTGACTGTAACGCATGAAACGCAACTCGGAAAGCATTATGAGTGGGATACCTCCTTTGAGGGGGTGATCCCCAACCTGGAGCGGCGATACCGCGATACCGAGTCCGACTATGTCCGCTCCGAGATAGAGCGCTATATGACTTCAAAGCCATGTCCCGCCTGCAAAGGACTGCGACTTAAGCCCGAAGCGCTGGCAGTGACCGTGGGCGACCTGAGCATCTCCAAGGTGACCGCTATGTCAATCGAGCTGGCTCTGGATTGGACTGGGACTCTGGACGGGTCTGTGGACGGCGGCTGCAAGCCGGTGCTGAGCGGCAGGGAGATGCTGATTGCGCGCCAGATATTGAAGGAGATTAAAGCCCGCCTGGGCTTCCTGCTGGATGTAGGCCTGGATTACCTCACGCTGGACCGGATAGCGGGAAGCCTCTCCGGAGGCGAGGCAGAGCGGATAAGGCTGGCGACCCAGATAGGAAGCGGACTCATGGGAGTGCTCTATATCTGCGATGAGCCCACTGTGGGGCTGCACCCGGTGGACGGCTCGCGGTTAATCGAGACTTTAAAGCGTTTGAGAGACCTGGGCAATACCCTGCTCATCGTGGAGCACGACGAAGCCATGATGCGCGCCGCCGACCATATCATAGATATGGGACCCGGGGCAGGGGAGAAGGGGGGCTGGGTTGTAGCCTGCGGCACCATAGAAGATATTATGGCCTGTCCGCAGTCTCTTACAGGGCAGTATCTGAGCGGTGTCAAGGAAATACCCGTACCCAAGAAGCGGCGCAGCGGCTCAGGCAAGTCCATCACGATAAAGGGGGCACGGCAGAATAACCTGCGCAACATAGATGTCCAGATACCATTGGGGGTGTTTGTCTGCGTCACCGGCGTTTCGGGCAGCGGCAAGAGCTCGCTGATAGACGAAATACTGCACAGGAAGCTGGCCCAGATACTTTACAAAGCGAAGGACAGGCCTGGTGAGTGCGATGACGTTCATGGCGTCGAGCATATAGACAAGGTGGTGAATATAGACCAGTCGCCGATAGGGCGCACACCGCGCTCCAACCCTGCCACGTACACAGGGGCGTTCACCCCTATCCGGCAGCTATTCTCCACAGTGCCGGAGGCGCGGATGCGCGGCTACCTGCCGGGGCGGTTCTCGTTCAATGTAAAGGGAGGGCGCTGTGAGGCATGCCGAGGCGAGGGCTATATCGAGATTGAGATGCAGTTCCTTCCCGATGTCACCGTGCCCTGCGAGGTATGCAAAGGCAAGCGTTACAACCGCGAGGCGCTGGAGATTCATTTTAAGGGTAAAAACATAGCCGAGGTGCTGCAGATGAGTGTGGAGGAGGCGTACACCTTTTTCGAGCACTTCCCGGCAGTGAAGTCCAAGCTCTCGACATTGAGGGATGTGGGGCTGGGATATATCCGTTTGGGGCAGCCCGCCACCACGCTTTCCGGCGGCGAGGCGCAGCGGGTGAAGCTGGCAACCGAGCTGGCGCGCCGTTCCACGGGCAGGACACTGTATATACTCGACGAGCCCACCACGGGGCTATCCTTCGAGGATGTGGCGGCATTGCTTCGGGTTTTGCAGAGGCTGGTCGATGCGGGGAACACCGTGGTTCTCATCGAGCACCATCTCGACCTGATCAAGTGCGCTGACTATATCATTGACCTGGGACCCGCGGGGGGCGACCGGGGAGGCTGGGTGGTGGCTACGGGCACGCCCGAGGAAGTGGCTCAGGTTGAATCCTCCTTCACCGGCCAGTACCTCAGGGAGAAGCTGGGGATGCCCGGAGTGGTTAAGGAAGCCCTGACGCTCAGCGATAAGCTGAGAACATAGTAGGAGGATGTTGAGGAGTGAAGGGGATAGCCGACGAGCTGGGCCTTTAGCGCGAGGGAGGGAGTGTAAAGATGTGCGAAAAGCGAATCGATGGGAAGGTAGCCATTGTAACAGGCGGTGCACAAGGCATCGGGCAGGGCATCTGCCTCCGCCTTGCTGCTGAGGGCGCCAAAGTAGCCATTTTCGACGTCAACCTCGATGAGGCCAGGAAAACTGCTCAGGAGATAGAGGCGTCTGGCGGCAAGGCACTGGCTTTCAAGGTTGATATCACAAGGTCAGCCGAGGTAGAGGCTGCGGTGAAGCAGGTGATATCCAAATTCGGCAGGGTTGATATACTTATCAACAATGCAGGTATAAGCCTGGTGTCTAAATTTGCCGACATGACAGAAGATATCTGGGACAGGGTGCATAGTATCAATCTAAAAGGCGTTTTTCTATGCTGCCGCGCGGTGGTCCCGCACATGAAGGAACGCAAGTACGGCAAGATTGTAAATATCGCTTCGATTCTGGCGCTTCGGGGGAGCACGTATTACGCTCACTACGGGGCGAGTAAGGCCGGGGTGGTGGGATTGACCCAGGGCATGGCTGTGGAACTGGGCCCGCATAATATCAATGTCAACGCTGTGGGGCCCGGGGTTATCGATACGCCCATGGCTGACCACGATGTGGCTCCGGAAGTAAGGCAGCGTTTGCAAAAGAGGATTCCGCTGCGCCGCATCGGGGTGCCTCAGGACATAGCAAATGCGGTATTGTTTTTAGCCAGCGACGAGGCTTCGTATATCACGGGGCAGTGTCTGTACGTCTGCGGCGGGTTGAGCGCAGACGCGGGGTTAGTATAACAGGCATGGTAAGCTCTGACTCCGTAGGGCACAGTAATAACGCCTGCCTCACCTGTTGCTACTTTGGGATTAGTTCCCAGACCTTTTATCGATGGATAGGCTAAGGTGTGGCGATTCGCTGGCAACTGCGAATTCTTGTGATACCTGTTTCACCCGCTGCCCGAAGTATATTTTTACCCTTATGATGTATAGTCCAACAGGAAGCAGTAACATTTGTTCTTTTGAGCCACTCGATATGTAAGCAGCATTTAGCTCTTGGTTGAACACTACAACTGGAAATCTGGCGGGGTCATCTGATGCTGGCAGTACCACTCGTTCTGCTATTCCACCTTGCTTTGTTGTAATCTTAGCTCTGACTGTCTTCCCTATTCTTTGCATATCCGCATGATCTATTATTTCAAAATAGGCAATTAAGTCATCTATTTGCCTTCTTGTTATATTTAGCATTTTAAGTATTTGGCTTCTAATAGGTACATTCCAGATATTACAAATAAGCATTTGTCCGTTGCTAATATCTTCCACCTTAAAATCAGCAACCGCCTTCGGCCGTACGCACCTTCTCCATACAAAATACACAAGAACACAAGCCGCTAATGCTGCTACAATCACGATGTACCAGTACCAGGCCAAGCCTACACCCCCACCAGCTCCGGCTGGGTCTCCAATCGTCCACCATGATAGAGCTGAGTCTTCACCATAGATGATATTGTTGACTGCGTCTACCGAAGTTGTGACATCGTGCCAAGTGGTGCCATCACAATGGAACAGCCTCATATCATCCTCTGTGAGGATATCAGAGTCATCATATCTTATGCCAACCGTTACTGCCCCAGTGTACATTGCTGTTGTAGTCAAATGCTGAGAGGTACCCCTCTCAATAAAGCCTGAAGGCAAGCTGCCACATGGGGTCGTAGGTGATGCCGTCGCAGTGGTAGTTCCAGCCAATATAACGCTAGTGTAGCATATACGTGCACTTGGTAGTTCAACACAAACATTGGAGCCAAAAGGGGTATTATATTCTTGGGGATACAGAAAATCTTGAGGAACTACCTCCCATTGTGGCTGTCCAGGTCTCTTCCAATCGAAGTCGAAGCCTGATGCCGCTTGTCCGTCAGTTTCCGCCAGCTTAGCCTGAATAGGATAAACCCCCTGGGTGAGAGAGATGGCTAATGGGTCGTACAAGTCATAGCCGCCAGAGTGGTCTCTATCATATTGCTTAGGGTCTATCCTCCATGATGAATGCCAATAGACGATATCAACCCACTGACCATCAATGTATAATTGTGCCTCCCCATAATCGTCAGTTCTCCCCCCAAAAATATACGTACCACTTTCAGGAATCAACAGGTAACCACTCCACTCAGCACCATAAGGATCGCCATGTCGAAGGGCATAGTTGCTCTCGTCGAAGTGGAACGTTGTAGCAATCCCCTCCCCGTACCAACTATTGTATGTCCAAGATATTCGAGGGTCGATTCTTGAAATGAGGGTGGCATTGGGGTCTGATAAAGCGTAGTACCTAGCATTGAGACCATGTTGGCTGATAACAGGTTGAATGTCCGCTTGAGCGGGTACTATCATCAGGCTCATAAGAATCCCGATAATCCCTATCACAGCGAGAAAATGTGCTATCGTCCTCATCATTTGTCATCCCCCCTGTTGCCGAATGTAAAAAGTCGGCAAAAACGCCTATGTAACCGAGTGCCGTAGCACTTAAACATTGTAGGGTGGATATGCAGGTCATATCCGCGTGGGGCTGACACTGGGGGGGTAGGGAGGCACCTTCCTACCCTGAGTCCACACCATCTCGCCACGAAGGTCTGCTTCCCTGGGGGAGCCGTTAGAACTGTGATGAACCGGCGGGGAGGGAAATTCGTCGAAACCATAGTGCCAAGTCTTCTAGGGCTTGAGACTGCAATTTTCTTATAGAACTGTAGTGCTTCAATTGCTATTGTATACTAGCAGGGCCTTTTGTCAATATGCGTTGCGCTGACTACTAGAGCCAGCTGCGGCTTGAGTGTAGTACCTTAGCCTGTCCCGATAAGTGTGTCAGCGGATTTACCCTCTGAGCGACAAGCGAGAATGTAACCGTGAGTTAATGGTTGCAGATTTGTGGTCGATACCGGATTTTCGAAAAGTAGGTTCTCCAGCATGTTTTGGCATAGCTCCTTACGGGAATTTCGGAGGATGTTGACAACATTTTGCACTGCCGCCTATAATGAAAATGACTTGCGGGTGTAACTCAGCGGTAGAGTATCTGCTTCCCAAGCAGAGAGTCGTGAGTTCGAATCTCATCACCCGCTCCAGCTTTAAAAATTGAGATTCCCCCGGACAAAACCCGCCTTTTGCCGACCCAGGCAAGGAGTCGAAATCATAGGCAGTGAGTCGCCGTAGATTCGAAAGAGAGATTCATTGCCTTCTGATCATGGTTTCGCCACTAGTCCCGAACAGAATCTTGAGCCTATGCCCCATATATGCGGCAATTACGCCCCCATTTTATTCCTGTAATAAGAGGTATTGACAAAACTTAACAATTGTGGTAGGCTTTAGGCAAGCGGTAAGCGGTAGCCGTAAGCCGTATAACCCCAAAAGGTTGCAGGGCGCGTCAGACAAGAGATAAAACTAGAAAGGAGGGCGTCATGGAGTACAACTGGGGGCCACATTTCATAGTTCCTTCCGAGGCTCTGAAAGACTATTCAGGTGTGGTAAAGTTGCGGGAGGAACTCGATGAGGACGTGTTGAACAAAGAGTTGGAGGATCTGGGGATAACAGGGAACGTCGTGAGAATCACCAATCCTTGGTACTATCGCAAGAAGGGCGCGCAGACATGGATCAAGATCGGTGAATCCGCTGATAAGCGCGAGAACTTCCCTGTCACCTGGAACACAAGCGGCCTGGAAGATGGGAAGTACGAGGTGCTGGGTTTAATGCATGTCTTCGTTAAACAGGATAGGGTTGAGCACGGCATCGCCAGGCAAGGCGTAGCAGAAATAAATGTTAAGAACTGAGTTCCGTTATTGCCCTGCAATCTTGGGGTAAATCATGAGGTTATTCAACTTCAATGAGCAAGGAAATGAAGAGGATCTATATTAAGGAAGAGGCTTGCATGGGGTGCGGCCTTTGTCGAATTTATTGTCAGATAGAGCATTCTAAATCTAAGGACATTGTGAAGGCATTTAAGAAGGAGTCGCCGCGCCCCCTTCCCCGGGTGCGGGTGGAGAGGAACGGCGAGGTTTGTTTCTCTGTGCAATGCCGACACTGCGCCGAGCCCTGGTGTGTCTATTCTTGTCTAACCGGAGCTATGCATAAGGACCCGGCAAGCGGCGTGGTAACTGTCGACACCGAGAAGTGCGCTGGTTGCTGGACTTGCATAGTGGCCTGTCCCTGCGGAGCCCTGGTCAAAGATACGAACAACAAGGTCATCGCAAAATGCGATCTCTGCGCCGGTCAGGCTGTACCGGTTTGCGTGGCAAATTGTCCCAACGAAGCGCTGGTGTTGAGTGTGGATGGAGGTGGAGGCAAGTGATCGCCGTAATCGACTACGGGGCGGGGAATTTGCGCAGCGTCACCAACGCTCTGGTCAAACTAGGCTATAAGCCGAAGGTGACCCGAGAGTCGAAAGATGTGCTCAGTGCTGATGCGGTGCTTTTTCCAGGCGTTGGTGCTGCCGCAGATGCTATACAGAGCCTGAAAGAATCCGGCCTGGACAAAGCTATCCGAGAAGTAATACGCAAACACCGCCCACTTTTTGCCGTTTGCGTTGGGATGCAGGTGTTAATGTCATCGACCGAGGAGGGCGGGTTGCGCGAGTGCCTCGGAGTGATCCCCGGCGCAGTCAGAAGATTGCCCGAGGGGCTTAAAGTGCCGCACATGGGCTGGAATCAGGTGAGGCAGAAGGTCCGTCATCCTGTGTTCGAGGGTATTCCGGATGAAGCGAACTTCTATTTCGTGCACAGCTACTACGCTGAGCCGAAAGATGCGAAGGTTATAGCTGGAACCACTGAATACGGGGTGACTTTATGTAGCGTGCTGGTTAAGGATAACCTGGTGGCAACTCAATTTCATCCTGAGAAAAGCGGCAGCATCGGCTTGAGGATGTACGACAACTTCCTGAAGGCTGCCGGGGTCAAGGAGTAGATACTGTGGCAAAGACTAAAGCGCTGTCGACGAGATACCTTATTATAGGGAACTCCGCCGGAGGCATAGGTGCTGCCGAAGCAATCCGCGAGATAGACAGAGAGGGCCAAATCACCATAGTCTCCGATGAGCCCTATCACTGCTACTCCCGCCCGCTGATCTCGAAATATCTGAGCAGGGAGCGCACTCTCGAGACCATGCTGTTTCGCCCGGCTGATTTCTACAGGCTGAACAATATCACGTCGATACTGGGGAAGAAAGTCAAGAGCCTCGGCCTTGGCGATCACACCGCTGAACTTGAGAACGGTGAACATGTCTCCTGGGAGAAGCTGCTGATAGCCACCGGAGGAGTGCCTATAGTACCCGAGATGGAAGGGGCCGGCAAAAGGGGCATCTTCACCTTTACCACTCTCGACGATGCCAAGGCTATCGATGAGTTCATCGAGAACGCGCATGCCGCTGTGGTCATCGGCGGTGGACTTATCGGCATAAGCGTCACCGAGGCCCTGAAAAAGCGCGGGGTAAAAGTCACGGTAGTGGAAATGAAGGATAGAGTCCTTAATACCATACTCGATGAGCAGGCATCGTCGATGGCAGAGAAAGCCTTGAAGAAAGCTGGCATCAGGATAATCACCGGACGCACGGTGGCTGAGATTACCGGCAAAGAGTTGGTGAGAGGAGTAGTGCTGGACAACGCAGAGGAGATGCCCTGCAGCTTGGTGGTGGTCGCTATCGGAGTGTCCCCGCGCATCGAGTTAGCCCGGGGCACTGAGATTAAGGTAAACCGAGGCATATCGGTAGATAGGCACATGGCTACCAATTGTCCTGACGTTTACTCCTGCGGAGACGCCAGCGAGGCCTATGATTTCGTTTATGGTGCGAATCGGCTAACTCCGATATGGCCCAATGCCTACATCGGGGGCAGGGTTGCAGGCTACAACATGGCCGGAGTCAAAGCTGAATATCCCGGCGGCACAGCGATGAACTCGCTTAATTACTTCGGGTTGGATATCGCTTCAGCGGGTATAGCAGCCCCGCCGGAGGGCTATGTCTGTGAGTGCATCAGCAAACAAAAGGATGGCATCTACCAGAGGGTGATTTTAAAAGACGACCAGTTAGTGGGCATGGTTTGTGTAGGCGATATCGAGAAGGCAGGCATACTCTTCAGCCTGATGAGAGACAGAGTCAAGGTAAACAGCTTCAAGAAGATGCTGTTGAGCGATAACTTCGGGCTGGTATCACTGCCCAAGGAGTTGTGGCAGAAGCGACTGGAGAAAGACACCGCTATTATAGGGGGTTTGAAAAGATGAGAGACCTGGCCAGGGTAAGCAATTTCCATTGCGACGATAAGGTGATAGACGCCTGCTCCATCTTTGGGATGATGGATACCACGGGGAAGCTATTCTCGGGCAAGGGTGTGATCAAAGCCATCGCCAACATGCATTTCCGCGGCAACGGACTGGGAGGCGGGTTCGCTATCTATGGGTTGTATCCACAATACCCGGATTACTATGCCTTTCACATAATGTATCTCAGCCCTGAAGCAAAATCAGAGGTAGAGGCTTTTCTCAAGCAGCGATTCTTTATCGTGGCTGCAGAGGAAGTGCCAACTCAGCCGACTCCCGCCATTGTGAACCCGCCACTGGTATGGCGCTACTTTCTCCAAGTGGAGTCACATAACGGCGGCGGGCTGTCAGAGGACGATTATGTTGTAGAGATGGTGATGAAGATCAACCTCGGAATTAAGGATGCCTTCGTTTTCTCCAGCGGCAAGAATATGGCGGTGTTCAAAGGGGTAGGTTATCCCGAGGAGGTAGCCGAGTATTTCTGCCTGGAGCAATACAAAGGATACCTGTGGACAGCTCATGGCAGATTCCCGACCAATACACCAGGCTGGTGGGGAGGTGCTCATCCTTTCAACATTCTGGATTGGACCGTAGTCCACAACGGTGAGATTTCATCCTACGGGATAAACAGGCGCTACCTTGAGGGGTTCGGTTACCATTGCACCCTGCAGACCGATACCGAGGTGATAGCCTACGCTGTAGACCTTTTGGTGCGAAGGCACGGCCTTCCTATAGAGATAGTGGCCAAGATATTGGCGCCTCCGTTCTGGAGCGATATAGAGCGCATGCCAGAAGGGCAACAAAAATTGTTTCGCACGCTGCGTCAGGTGTACGGAAGCCTGCTCATGAACGGACCTTTCACGATAATAGTGGCCCATCACGGCGAAATGATCGGGCTTACCGATAGGATAAGGCTGCGTCCGCTCACTGTAGGGGTGAAAGACCAGGTTCTATACCTTTCCTCTGAGGAATCTGCGATTCGCCTGATCTGCCTGGACCTTGACCGTACCTGGATTCCCATGGGTGGCGAGCCCATTATCGGGAGACTGAAGAAGGAAGATGCAGTGGTAGGCGCCAGGGTGGAAGCACACATTAAGAGAAGCGGGGTCAGGTGAGGAGGCTGGAAATGGAAACGAGAAAAGGGTTCTGCCCTAAGTGCGGCAATCCGGTGGTTTTAACAGAATACGGTCGATATTTGAGCAAGGAGTGGAAAGGATTTGGGCACAGCTATGAGGGTTGGTGCTCAAAATGCGCCGAGCACGTGGTCGAGCACGGTGTGCCTGAGAAACTGAAGATTGCCAAATAGGATCATGTCTATGTTAACTAAGAGGATTATTCCATGTCTGGATGTAACAGGTGGCCGCGTGGTCAAAGGCACGAGCTTTACCGAGCTTCGTGATGCCGGTGACCCTGTGGCGATGGCTGCTGATTATTACCGGCAGGATGCCGATGAGCTGGTTTTCCTGGATATAGGTGCCACACCGGAAGGGCGCAGAACCATGGTAGAAGTGATTGAAAAAGTAGCGGAACAGGTTTTCATACCGCTCACCGTGGGCGGGGGGCTGCGCAGCACGCGCGATATGCGACTCATGCTTGAATCGGGAGCCGATAAGACGGCGATCAATACGGCGGCTGTGCTCAACCCCAGGATTATCAGCGAAGGAACGCAGAGGTTTGGCTCACAGTGCATAGTCATAGCCATCGATGCCAAGAGAGTAGAAGACAACGGAGCGCCCAGATGGGAGGTCTACACCCACGGAGGCAGAAAGCCAACGGGAATAGATGCCCTGGAGTGGGCCAAAAAGGCTGTCGCTCTCGGTGCCGGAGAGGTCCTTCTCACCAGTTGGGATGCCGATGGGCACCGTGCAGGGTACGATTTGGAGCTGACCAAGGCGATAAGCGAGGCAGTGAGTGTGCCGGTGATAGCGAGCGGGGGCGCTGGCAATCTCGACCATCTCTATCAGGCGCTTATAGGCGGTAAGGCTGATGCAGTTCTGGCCGCCAGCATATTTCACTATCGAACCTATTCGATTCGCGAGGCAAAGGACTATCTGGCTGAAAGAGGGATTCCGGTCAGGAGATAGCAGGGGGACGGGTTGAAGACATATTTACCGGCAAGATTTATAGTCGAGCGAGATACTGAGCGCTGCATACAGTGTCAGGTATGTGTCAATCAGTGCTCCTTCGAGACGCATTACTATGATGCTGAGGACGACGCTGTGAAGAGCCGCGAAGGCAGATGCGTCGGATGCCACCGCTGCGTCATGTTCTGTCCCACAGGCGCGCTAAATGTGAGGAGAAATCCTCTGGAATACAGAGGTAATCTCAACTGGAGTCCTGAAGCAATCGAGGACATCATCAAGCAGGCTGAGACCGGAGGCGTCCTGCTTACAGGTATGGGCAACGATAAGGGATATCGCATCTACTGGGACCACCTAGTTCTCAATGCCAGCCAGGTGACGAATCCCTCCATCGACCCTCTGCGCGAGCCGATGGAGCTAGCCACTTACCTGGGTAGCAAGCCAGATAAAGTGGAGATAGACCCGAAAACGCTGAGCCTGAAGACTGTGCTGGCTCCCCAGGTCAAGATTGAGGTGCCTGTAATGTTCGCCGCTATGTCATATGGGGCAGTGAGTATAAATGTCCATGAGTCTCTGGCACGGGCAGCCGCTGAGGCAGGCACTTTATGGAACACGGGGGAGGGTGGGCTTCATCCGAAGCTATATAAGTACGGTGCCAATACAATAGTGCAGGTGGCATCGGGCAGGTTCGGCGTCCACCAGGAGTACCTCGATGCCGCAGCGGTGGTTGAGATAAAGATCGGCCAGGGTGCTAAGCCCGGCATAGGTGGACACCTGCCCGGGGAGAAGGTCAGCGCCGAGGTATCGATGACCCGGATGATTCCCAAGGGCACCGATGCCCTTTCGCCATTTCCTCATCATGACATCTACTCGATCGAGGATTTGGCTCAGCTTATTTATGCCCTGAAAGAGGCCACCAACTATGCCAAGCCGATAGCAGTGAAAATAGCCGCCGTACACAACTCGGCAGCTATCGCCAGCGGCATGGTGCGAGCCGGGGCAGATATCATAGTCCTTGATGGATTGCGGGGGTCTACCGGCGCTGCACCCAAGGTCACCCGAGACCACGTAGGCATACCCATCGAGCTGGCTCTTGCCTCGGTAGACAGCAGGCTAAGACAAGAGGGCATTCGCAACCGTGCTTCCGTGGTGATCTCCGGTGGCATAAGGTGCAGTGGAGATGTGGCCAAAGCAATTGCCCTGGGCGCCGATGCAGTTTACATCGGCACTGCAGCACTTGTTGCCCTGGGCTGCACCATCTGTCAGCAGTGTCATACCGGGAAGTGCGCCTGGGGTATCTGCACCACTGACCTTGCTCTGACCAAGAGGGTGAATCCTGAGATCGGAGCAAGACGGCTGGCTAACCTGCTCCGCGGCTGGAGCCTTGAACTAAAGGATATCTTGGGCGGCATGGGAGTCAATGCCCTGGAGAGCCTGAGGGGCAACCGTTTGCACCTGAGGGGCGTCAACCTCACCGATACCGAACTGGAAATACTGGGTGTGAGAATGGCAGGTAACTAAGATGACCGAGAAAGTTCACAGTGAGAGAATTAATTCCTTAGTGAAGATCGATGCCTACGGACTTTCCCATCGTGAACTGAATGCCAGGCTGAGGGAGGCGGTCTCGAACGGGACGCGGAAGGTTGAGCTTCGGAATGTCTACGGCCAGAGATATATCGGCACGGACCTGAATAAAGCGGTCGAGATTGAGATATTCGGTGTGCCGGGGAATGACCTGGGTGCGTTTATGGACGGGCCAAGAATTATCGTCCGCGGCAACGCCCAAGATGGCTGCGGCAACACTATGAACAGTGGCGAGATAATCATCCACGGCCACGCCGGCGACATCATAGGGCTCTCAGCCAGAGGAGGCAAGATTTTTGTCCGTGAGGACGTAGGGTATAGAGCGGGCATACATATGAAGGAGTACGAGGACAAGAAGCCCGCGCTGGTTATTGGCGGCACAGCGCAGGACTTTTTCGGTGAGTATATGGCTGGCGGTGTTGTAGTCCTGCTTGGCCTTAATCTGACAGAGGGTGAACATCACAAAGCCAGATTTATCGGCACCGGAATGCACGGCGGCGTTATCTATATGAGGGGCAACGTGGAAAGCTATCAACTGGGCAAAGAGGTAGGGATTGCCGAACTGGAAGAGAACGACCACCAGACTCTTAAGGAACTTGTCGGCGAGTTTGCCTCCTATTTCGGTTATAACGCCGAGGAGATACTGAAGCAAAAGTTAAGCAAGCTATATCCAAAGTGGCTCAGACCCTACGGAAAGCATTACGCCTATTGAGCGGGGGTGAAATATGATAGGCCAGGAGACTCCAGACATAGAGAGAAAAGTAGTCGCGATCCTTAAAGTCCTTAGCGACTCTCAGGAACCACTAGGCGGCAGGGTTATTGCCCGTCGTCTCAGCGACTTCGGCATAGAGTTGGGTGAAAGGGCTGTGAGGTATCACCTCAAACTGATGGATGAACGGGGACTGACCCGCCCCGTGGGAGCAAGGGACGGCAGAAATATCACAAAGCAGGGTATTGAAGAGCTGGGCGGTGCCCTTGTCCGCGATAGAGTGGGAGCCATAACTGCCAGAATCGAACTGCTATCCTATCAAACTTCACTGGATTTGGATAAACGCACCGGCGATGTACCTATCAACACGTCATTGTTCACCAAAGAGGAATTTAAAACGGCGCTTGAAACAATGAGAGAGCCGTTCAAAGCAGGGCTCTGTGTCAGCGAGCTTGTAGCCGTAGCCTCTGAAGGAGAGATGCTGGGTGAGGTGACAGTGCCGCCAGGCATGGTGGGGCTAGCCACTGTATCTAACGTTGCGATAAACGGGGCTTTACTGAAGGCTGGAGTTCCGCTCGATTCAAGGTTCGGAGGCGTGCTCCAGTTTCGGAACAACAGCCCGCTTCGCTTCATTGAACTGATAGAATGCTCCGGTTGCTCTCTTTCGCCCGCTGAGATATTTGTTGCCAGCAAGATGACCAGGGTGAGCGAAGTAGCAAGCTCAGGAGAGGGCAAGATATTGGCTCATTTCCGTGAGTTGCCATCTCCATGCAAGCCGATGGTGGAGACAATATTGAGAAAATTAAAAGAGGCGGGCATAGACGGCGTTGTAATGATGGGAAAGCCAAATGAGACCCTTTGTGAAATACCGGTTGGGTTCAACAAGATAGGCATGATTCTTCAGAGCGGGCTCAACCCGGTGGCAGCCGCTGTGGAAGCAGGCATAGAAGTAACGAATCGCGCCATGAGCGGGGTCATCGACTACACGAAGCTAAAAAGGTTCCGCGAGCTATCTGTATAATTCGGGTGGAGGGCAACCAGCTTTGTTAAGGTCCATGTTAATCACTGATGAAAAAGAGCGGCTGGCGAAGCTCAGTTTGGAGCTTGCCAACAGGGGCTTAGTCTGCTCAATTAATCCCGAAAACGAGAGGGATTTCGAGAAAAGCAATGGGCGCGCTCCACATCTGGTGCTAATGGCCTTTGATGGCTCACCAGGCAGTCAGAAAGCAATGCACCTAGCCCAGACCATCAAGCGTGACAGCAATCTGCCCGTCATCGTGCTTTTATCCAGAGAAGCCTTGCTCAAGCTCGACCCCGAAGTCGCAGTTGACGATTTTGCGGTCGAACCCTGGGATGCAAACGAGATAGCAGCGAGAGCGAAGCGGATACTGGGCAAGGCCAAGAACGGCGTCAATCACGAGCTTATCAAGTGTGGCGAACTGACCATAGACCTCGCCAAGTACGAAGTATATGTCGATGGCAGGCAAGTCGAGTTGACCTTCAAGGAATACGAGCTGCTCAGATTCCTGGCGAGGAACAAGGGGCGCGTCTTCACCCGTGAGGCCCTGCTCAACGAAGTTTGGGGCTACGAATACTACGGCGGCGACAGGACAGTCGATGTCCACATCACGAGACTCAGGAGCAAGCTCGAGGACCCCTCACACAACTTCATCGAAACTGTGAGGAACATCGGCTACAGGTTCAAGGAAAGCGCGTAGCTGACCTCCGAAATACCCCTTCTGTAACACAGATTTAACCTCTCTGTAATCTGTTTGAAACAATATTCCTTCATTATATTTCCTAGAAGTAACCCGATCTGCGGGAAAGGAGGAGCTTATAGATGATAAGCAGCGGCGATACAGCCTGGATTTTGATGTCAGCAGCTCTGGTGATGCTGATGACGCCGGGCCTGGCTCTGTTTTACGGCGGCATGGTGAGACGCAAGAATGTTCTATCCACCATCATGATGAGCTTTGCCCTCCTGGCGGTTATAGCCATCCTCTGGGTCCTCTACGGATATAGTCTGGCCTTCGGGCCTACGGCAGGCGGCATAATCGGCAAACTGGACTGGATCGGCCTGAGGCATGTAGGACAGGAGGCTTCCAGTGTTTATGCCACGACGGTGCCTCAACTTGCATTTATGATATTCCAGGCCATGTTCGCCGTAATCACGGTAGCCCTTTGGACGGGAGGCATAGTAGAACGAACGAAGTTCAGCGCCTTTCTTGTTCTGGCAATATTATGGTTCACCTTCGTCTACTGTCCGGTGGCGCACTGGGTGTGGGGACACGGAGGCTGGCTGGCCAAGCTGGGCTTCCTTGACTTCGCCGGCGGTTCAGTAGTTCATGTAAACGCTGGCATGTCGGCTTTAGCCCTGGCTTTGCTGCTGCGCCCGCGCAAGGGCTATAAAGAGGGCGAACCGATGGAGCCCAGCAACATACCTATGGTGATGATAGGTGCGGCCTTGCTCTGGTTCGGCTGGTTTGGCTTCAATGCAGGAAGCGCTCTCGCCTCCGGCGGGCTTGCCTCCAGTGCCTTTGTGGCTACCAATACCGCAGCAGCGGCAGCCGCCATTACCTGGATGATTCTGGGCTGGATTTACCGCCGCCCCTCTGTACTCGGCATAGCTACAGGGGCTGTGGCAGGACTGGCTGCAGTAACTCCTGGCGCGGGATTCATACCGCCGCTTGCGGGGATACCTATAGGCATAGTAGCTGCGTTGATTTGCTACTATTGCATGGTCCTCAGAGCAAAGGGAGGTATCGACGAGTCGTTGGATGTGTGGGCAGTACACGGCATGGGAGGCATTTGGGGCACTTTTGCAGTCGGCATCTTCGCCAGCGTTGCAGTGAATGCAGCCGGTGCTAATGGAGCAATTCATGGCAACCCTATGCTTATGGCGAAGCAGCTCGCTGGCATCGCGGCAGTGGGAGCCTTCGCCTTCGTCGTTACCTGGATTTTGGGCAAGCTGGTTGACCTTACCATCGGGTTACGGGTCAAAGAAGAAGAGGAGGTGGTAGGCCTCGATATTTCGCAGCACGGAGAGAGAGCCTATGGAGGCATAGCACCATGAAAAAAATAGAGGCAATCATCAGGCCGGAGAAACTGGAACCTGTCAGAGCTGCCCTGGCTGAGATCGGTGTATTCGGTATTACCGTGACTGAGGTTAGCGGACGTGGCCGCCAGGGGGGCATCTCTCTGCAGTGGCGCGCTGGGGAATACAAGGTAGAGTTCCTGCCCAAGGTAAAAATCGAGGCCGTGGTGCTCGACGATGACGTAGGCAAAACACTGAACGCTATCGTCAGGAAAGCGAGAACAGGTGAAAGAGGCGATGGCAAGATATTCATCTTGCCTGTAGAGAACGCGGTTCGCGTGAGAACTGGAGACGAGGGCGAAAATGCCATTTAGGGAAAAGTTAGTGAAAAGATGTTTTTAAAAGAGAAAGAGGGAGAAATGAGGTGCTTCTGAACGTGTAATATACTTGAAACATTTCTCAGTTATTCTATGTCAATTAGACATATTTAAAAAGCGGTAGAAGGAGGTTTGAAATGGTGACGAAAAGCAAGAGGGAGAGCAAGGAATACGTCCTCAAAATGGCCAAAGAGCACGACGTGAAGTTTATCAAACTGTGGTTTACAGACATCCTGGGGATGCTGAAGAGCTTTGCCATTACTGTGGAAGAGCTGGAGGGCGCGCTGGAGCAGGGCATGGGATTTGACGGCTCGTCCATAGAGGGATTTGCCCGCATTGACGAAAGCGACATGGTAGCAATACCCGATCCCGATACCTGGCGGCTGCTGCCATGGAGGCCTAAGGAGCACCACGCTGAGGCCCGGATGTTTTGCGACATCTTCAAGCCCGGTGGACAGCCGTTCGAGGGAGACCCTCGGTACGTGCTGAAAAGGAACCTGAAGCGAGCGGCAGACATAGGGTACACTTACTACGTCGGCCCCGAGTTAGAATATTTCTACTTCGCATTTAAGAAGGACTCCAACGGAAAGGCTACTACTGAGCCGACCACCGAGCCTCTAGACCAGGGTGGGTACTTCGATATGGTGCCTCTGGACGTCGCCACAGACATGCGCAGAGATACCGTCCTCACCCTTGAGGAGATGGGCATCGGCGTCGAGTATTCTCACCACGAGGTTGCCACCAGCCAGCACGAGATAGATATGAGATATACCGACGCCCTGACCATGGCCGATAGTGTGATGACCTACCGTTTGGTCGTCAAACAGATAGCTTTACAGCACGGAGTCTATGCCACCTTCATGCCCAAACCAGTGTTCGGCATCAACGGCAGCGGTATGCACGTGCATCAGTCGCTATTCACAGAGGGTCACAACGCCTTCTTCGATGCCAAGGACCCCTATCATCTCTCCAGAATAGCGAAGTGTTATGTCGCAGGATTGCTGAAGCATGCTCCTGAGATCACATCCGTCACCAGCCAGTGGGTCAATTCATACAAGCGGCTGGTTCCCGGCTATGAAGCGCCGGTCTATCTTTCCTGGGCAAGGCGCAACCGCTCCGACCTGATAAGGGTTCCGGAGTATCAGCCCGGCAAAGAGAATGCCACCCGGCTAGAATTCAGGTCACCTGACCCGGCCTGCAACCCTTACCTCACCTTCGCTGTAATGCTGTCCGCCGGGTTAGAAGGAATCGCGAAGGACATGAAGCCCCCGGAGCCGGTGGAAGAAAATGTCTATGAGATGACCGCCGAGGAAAGGAAAGAAAGGGGGATTGGCACCCTGCCCGGCAGCCTTGATGAAGCTATACAACTGACGGAGAAGAGCGAGTTGGTGCGGAAGGCGCTGGGCGACCATGTTTTCGAGGCTTTCATCCAGAACAAGAAGATTGAGTGGAACCAGTACCGAAAGCAGGTGACCGATTACGAGCTTAAGAAATACCTGCCCGTTCTATAGGCTTGCGCAGCCTATGCAGAGGATAACTCGCTTTTGTGAAGCTGCTTACCTCTATTTGATGCCTTGTAGAGGGATGATATAATGAGAATCGTTGACAATGTAAGGGTAAGAGAGGTAAAGCTTGCTTCAGAGCGCCAGCTCAGACGCCGAAAGGAAAGTCCTAGCCATACTCAGGGTTTTAAGTGAGTCCTCCGAGCCTCTCGGCTCTATAACCATAGCTCGGGAACTCGAACGCTACGGTATTTTCCTGAGTGAGCGGGCAATCCGCTACCATCTCAGGATAACAGACGAGAGAGGCTTTACCCAACCTATGGGACGGGATGGCCGAATGATTACCCCTAAGGGGCTGGAAGAATTGCGCATGGCACTGGCGCCGGATCAAATAGGCTTCATACAGGAGAAACTCGAGTTGCTGGCGTTCCGCACAACATTTGACCCGGTGAAGCGAACTGGTCTGGTTGCTATCAATACTTCTCTTTTCGATAAGAACGAGTTCAAGAAAGCTCTGAAGCCCATGGGTGAAGCGTTTGAGGCCGGGTTGTGTGTTAGTTCCCTTGCAGCGGTAGCATCTGAAGGTGAGAAGCTGGGAGATGTGGTTATACCAAGCGGCAAAATAGGCTTTGCCACCGTTTGCAGCGTGACCATAAACGGCGTGACGCTCAAGGCAGGCATCCCTATAGAATCCAGGTTCGGTGGCGTGCTCGAGGTAAGAGATGGCAAGCCAAGACGTTTTGTAGCCATAATCAACTATGGCGGCACGTCTCTCGACCCATCAGAGCAATACATCAGGGCAAAGATGACCAGCGTAGGAGAGACCGCTAAAACTGGTAATGGTAGGATATTGGCTAACTTTCGCGAAATACCAGCACAATCAAGGTCTATCGTCGAGAAATCCGTTGCTGCCCTCAGGGATGCTGGCATCGATGGGGTTTATGTACTGGGCAACACCAGCGAGCCTGTTTGTCAGATAGCTGTGGGACCGAATCGGGTAGGCATGGTGCTCCTTGGCGGGCTTAATCCTGTTGCTGCAGCAGTAGAGGTAGGGATTGATGTAGAGAACGTGTCCGAAAGTGGCATGATAGATTTCCAAGAACTGCGCAGCTTCTGGCAGTTCTAAGCAGTCATAAGCTGCATAAATCTCTTAGAATAAATTGGGTCCAAACAGGTTGAACCTTTAATTCAGTCCAGCGAGGCTGAAAAGGGAGTTACAAGACAGACTTCAATCTACGCAAATCCGAAGAGCAATGCAACCCTCTACCTTCAACAGAGTAGAGGGTTCTTTCATGGCCGACGTATGAAAATATCACACCCACGTCACAGAAATTGCAGAAAAGCCCCCATCGGTTATAATGGGCGAGGCCGAGAGCCTAAGTGGTGACTCTTTGCAGTCTGGCTCAAAGAACAGAAAAGACACAAAGTCAAGGTTTCGAAACAAGGGTTTTGTGCCCTCCTCTAGCTTCGAGAAGTGCGGTTTATGCTTCCCAAGCAGAGAGCAGTGAGTTCGAATCTCATCACCCGCTCCAGCTTCAAAACGGTAATTTCGGGCAAGTTCCTCTGCACCTTTCAGATTCGAATGCTCCATTTCCTTACCCCGAGTCCTTGCCTTCTGATTAAGGTGTCACGGTCTGAGGTCGCTCCTCTTTGGATAGTTCGCTACACCACTCTGACTATGAGCCTGCCGAAGACCGGGCCGATGAAGTGGCGCATGAAGGCCAGAAAGGGTGCAGGGAGTTGCCTGGCAAAATCCTTGGAATAATCGTCAAGAGTCCTACGCTGGAACTTGAGCAACTCCTGTGACGTGCTGGTATCGTACCAGTGTAAGGGGAAAGGTTCACTAGCAAATTTGTGCTGTGGCGGCAAAGGCAAGCCGAAGGTTTTGAAAATAGCGCGCAGCATATCCTCGAAAAGCATCTGCTGACTCGAACCGCCGGCAATTATCAGTGTTTTGCCCTTCACTTGCTGAAAGTTCTTAACAGCGTTTACCATTGCCAGGGCCACATCGTCCGGGTGGCAGAACTCCAGCCTGTTTTTCAAAGGTATGGTATACATTTGCGTTTTCACGTCGCTGAGGGCGAGTCTCAGGTAGGGGACAGCTGTCAAACGCAGTATCACGTAGTCTATTCCTGACTCCTTGATAATGTTCTCGGATTGAACCTTGGTTTTAGCGTATTCTGATGTGGGATTACACGTAACTTTATCAGTCTGAATGCACTCAGTTAAGTCAGGGCGTGGCCCGAACACAGCTACCGATGAAGGGTACACGAAGGGTATGCGCTTGCCGCTTTCTTTGACCAAGCTCACAACCGTCTGAGTGCCGCCAACGTTGATTCTCTGGGCGAGCTCGGGTTTCTCCTCGGTGAGCGGCTGCACCACGCCGGCCAGGTGAACTACCGCATCCGCCCTATCCAGGGCCTTTCTGACTGAATCGGGATCGTTAATGCTTCCCCATACGATTTCGATATTCTTGCCAAGGCCTTTAACCTTCCTTCGGTGTAGCAATAGGCGGACATTGAATCCCTCTTCGAGGAAGGCTTTGCAAACGAAAGGCCCCAGCCTACCGGTTCCACCTGTGATCAGTAAACGCATGACATACCCCGCTTGCTCCAGGCAAAGCCTGAGAGTAGAGCAACGCTAATTCATAACCTAAGGGTTACCGGGTAATCAGGCGATATCCATGTATTCCAGATCAGGCAGATTAGAGAACAAAAACAGGGACTAATATCAGGTATTCCGGTACCTAAATAGCATTAAACTGAAGGCACACTCCTACTTGTTCTTATTTCTCTTGTGTACTTTTACTGGCATAGTGATTGCTTCAGGGTTCCCTGGTGATGTCTTCAACTGCATATGAAGCATCTCAAGCGCTTTCAGTTGCAGTGGTCTAATCAATTCCCCAAGCTCTTCGAGCTCTTCTTCCGACATAACGGACATATTCTCGGCAATCACGTCTTTCAAAATCTCTATGGCTGGAGCGCAGGCCTTTCTACCCTTGGGAGTTAGTCTCACTTCCGTGTAGGGGTGTCCCGGTTTCTTGGGTATTCTTACTACAAGACCCTCCTTCTCCATCCGTTTGAGCAATCCCGCAACAGTGTGCGGTGCCCGAAATACCAGTCGTGCTATCTCGGCAGGGCGTAAGGGGCCCGGGAAATCCCTACAGGCCCACAGTATACCAATACTTTCCGGCGTTGCCCCCATCTTACCAAGCCTGACCTCGGCCACCTTGTTGATCGCTATCCAGGTATGTCGAAGCTGTGCCCATGCAGTCAGAGATGCGCCAGCAAACCTGTAATCATACATAGTCATTCCTTAATACCACCTCCAACTGGTTACCCCTTTGAGATTCCCCACAGGCGGTTTAGATAGTATCACAGATTGACAATGCTAGGCAATCCCAAAGCCAGAATGGTACTCCTGCAAGCTGTTGACAAAAGTGGTATAATCTGCGCATAGTCGATATCGACTATTGTAATTGAGCGGCTGGGGGGCTGGCTCGGTTTTTACTGCCGCGTAATGCGGCAGCCCACTTATTCTTCAAGTTCTGTTATAAACGGACGTTTCATCATCGAAGGTTTATAACCGGCTCAGGTGCATTTTTTAATTAACTGCCTGTTTACCTGGCTCAAGCTAATGGTGCACCTGGGTGAGGAATTAGTCTGCAAATTGTGCAGATTATATTAAGATCGGTGTAACTTTTCTAAGCTCATCGGTATCAGAAGATATATGTAGCTATCAAGAAGAGCGCCTGCTTCTGAGCAAACCCTGTGATTTCGGCTGCCCTCGGAAATTAGAGAATAGACTTGGGAAAGGAAGAGGAGATGACAGAGCAAAAGAGCACGAACATAACCTGGCACAAACCCTTGGTGACTCAGGCAGATAGAGAAACGAGAAATCGGCACAAAGGAATCGTCCTATGGTTTACTGGGCTGCCCAGTTCCGGCAAATCCACCTTAGCCCACGAGGTGGAACGACGTCTCTTTGAAATGGGCTGCAATTCCTACGTGCTGGACGGGGACAATGTTCGGCACGGTCTTAATAAGAACCTTGGATTCTCGCCGGAGGACCGCAAGGAGAACATTCGACGTCTGGGTGAGGTCGCCAAGCTGTTTGCCGATGCCTGTGTGATTGCAATCACCGCTTTCATTTCCCCATACCGGGAGGATAGAGACCAGGCGAGAGCATTGAACCCACAGGGCAGGTTTATTGAGGTCTATTGTAAATGTTCGGTCGACGAGTGTGAGAAGCGAGATCCCAAAGGGCTCTGGCAGAAGGCACGTAAAGGCGAGCTTAAGGAATTTACCGGTGTTAGCGCTCCCTACGAAGAGCCCGAGCGTCCTGAGATAGTTATAGAGACCGATAAATACGATTTGGAGAAGTGCGCTCAACAGATCATAAGCTATCTGGAAAAGAAAGGCCTTGTTCCTTCCGCCTCAAGCCGTTGATAACGAAAAGGAGGTACCATGGCTCAACAGAAGCGTGCTCGCTTGTTCGAACACCCATTCATATTCGGCTCATTTCTCAGTTGGCTAAAGGTACTATGGAGTAACAGAGACATAGACAGAAAGTTCATCCCCCGTGTCCTGTTTGTTACACTGGTCAGCCTCCTTACCAGCCCTCTTAGAATCTACGAATCGCTCCGATTCGGTAGAACCGTAAAAAAAACAGTGGTTCATCCCTCACCGATTTTCATAATTGGCCATTGGCGTAGCGGCACAACCCATCTGCATAATATATTGGTCCGTGACAAGAATCTGGGCTGTGTCTCGATGTGGCAAGCATTTGCCCCGGGTTTATGTTTGATTGATGAAAGATTGCTGAAAAACCCGTTCAATAAGATAGCTCAGAAAATGCATCCCACCAGAGAGATAGACAATATCCCGCTTTCGATGGATAATCCTGAGGAGGAAGACCTCGCGATCGCTAATATGTCGCCCTACTCCTATCTGCATATGTACTCATTCCCCAGACGCGCCTCCTACTACTTCGAGAGGTACATAACCAATTTCGATGCCCTGCCGAAGTCAATCCGCACAGAATGGGGGAAATATTACCTGACGATGATGCGCAAAGCTACGCTGAAAGCCGGGGGAAGGCGGCTTGTTATTAAGAACTGCGCTGACAGTGCACGTATCAAGCCTCTGCTCGAACTTTTCCCCGATGCCAAATTCATTCACATCTACCGTAATCCTTACAATATCTTCCGCTCCACCCAGCATTTATATCGCATCGTAATGGAGAGGACACAGCTGCAGGAAGTTGGCCAGGGTGAACACGAGAATTGGGTCTTGCGGTTCTATAGCCAGCTTATGCAGAAGCTGCTGGCCGACAAATCTCTCATTCCAGCGGGAAACCTGGTTGAGGTGAAATACGAGGATTTGGATAAGGAACCCATAGCCCAGTTGCGTAAAATATATGAAACTTTGAGCCTGCCCGGGTTCACTGAGGCGGAGCCAGCCTTTCGCGCTTACCTTGATTCAATAGCAGGTTACCAAAAGCTTGCACATAAGACGTTGGATGATGGTGCTATCACGAAGATAAACCGTAACTGGCAGTTTGCGTTTGATGCATTGGGCTATAAACGCATTGAGCCAGCGAGCAAAGTTACCTGAGCCTGTTCTCATGAACGTGCACGGTTGGTATCTGGATTATAGGTGCCCTCAACCAGTGAAAAAGTAGAACAAGGAGGAAATGTGGCAGATGTAAACAATGCTTTGTCACCCCATGGGGGCAAACTCATAGAGAGAGTTATGGAGCCGAGAGAAGGCAGGAAGAAGGCCAAGGAGGCGAAAATTAGACTTCCCATTGACAGCTCAAGGGCAACCGAGATTATGAGCATTGCCTACGGTTTCTTCTCCCCTCTCGAAGGCTTTATGAATTCCAGGGATGTGGATTCGGTTTGCAAGGACATGCGTCTTCAAAGTGGCTATATTTGGAGCATTCCCATTGTCTTTGACATCTCGGAGGAGCAGATCAAGGAGAAGAGAATAACGCCAGGCGATGCCATCCTCCTTACCTATCAGGGACAGCCTTTTGCTGTGCTTGAGCTTGAAGAGATTTTCTCCTATGACAAGGCCCTGATGGCAGAGAAAGTCTATGGCACTAAAGAGGAGAAACATCCCGGTGTGAAAAGGACGTATGCCTGCAAGGACAAGTTTCTCGGAGGCAAAATTACCCTCATAAACCCTCCGAAAATAAACCCACCTTTCGACAAATACTGGTATCCGCCAAAAGTGCTCAGAAAAAAGATGGCTGAGCTGGGTTGGAAGAGGGTCGTCGCTCATCAAACCAGAAACGTTCCTCATACCGGGCACGAATGGTTGATGAAAGGCGCGTGGTTTGCGGCCAATGCCGATGCCGTCCTGGTTAGCTGCGTAGTCGGAGAGAAGAGAGCCGGCGACTATATAGATGAAGCGATTGTGCTGACCCATGAGGAGCTGAAAAAGGCAGGCTACTTCAGGGAGAGCACTCATCTCACATCCATTCTGCTGTGGGATATGCGTTACGCAGGGCCAAGAGAGGCTGTCTTCCATGCTATCGTGAGAAAAAACCTGGGTTGCACCCATCACATGTTCGGCAGGGATCACGCAGGGGTCGGGACGTACTACTCCCCGTATGCTGCGCATGAGATTTTTGGGCAGATACCCGATCTGGGCATAGGTTCGGTGCTAACACTTGAGTGGTGGTATTGTCCTGTCTGCGGTGAGGTAACCTATTCAGGCCTTTGTGGACACGAGAAAGAGCAGCAGGCATTCAGCGGCACCCTGATCAGAAGCATTATTCAAGACGGCGTTAAGCCTCCGCGGCTCATATTCAGGCCAGAGGTCTTCGACTTGGTCATGGAGTCAGGTGATAAGTATGGCTTTGGCTCGCCCTTCGTGACTGAGGCTTATTTGGCTAAGAGGAATCCTGTTCTTACTGTTCCCCCGATGGAGGTATAAGATGGCAGATATCTATCCTATAAACATCTGGATTAACGAAGATAGACTCAAAAGGTTACAGGAAGCCGGCCTTGCTGATATGGCACAGGAGGCGTTTGCCGGGCTGAAGAAACTTGCAGTGCCTGCAAACGAGAAACAGAAGGAGGCAATACTGAAAAAGTTCCCTATGGCGAAGTTTGACTCGGCAACCACCAAGTCCATCGAGTTATTGCCTAGGGATGTAAAGGACAAGATATTTGACCTGGTGGTAATGAATAAGACCCTGGATGTATTGGACAAATTTCTAGCACACAGATAGAGGGAGTAAAAATGAAGAAGAGAATCCAGTCATACATAGCTCTCACTTCGCTGGTAATCAGCGCTATTTGTATTCTGTTAATAACGAAGCTGCGCCTGGGCAAGACAAAACCGATCCCCAATTGTCCGCTTCGCTTTCTGGTGCCAGAGCGTGATAAGCTAATTCGATTCCATCCTCAAGAATTCTCCAAGCCAGTACCTCATGTGAGAATTCCTCAGCATCCGTATATGGCGCCCAATCCTGGAAGCAATATGCACTGCGACGCCTACATCAGTGACACCTACGAAGCAAGCGGACCACTCGGGATAAATTCAGAAGTCATCTCGAGGACAGAGGGCTTTGGAGGATACGGCACCATTACCTTTGACAGTAAGAGACGTCTTGTCGGGGTCTACGGCAACGGCATGAAATTGAGATTAGAGCTAATGGACCCCGATACTCTGGAGAAACTGGGATCGTATGACCTACCTCCCCGGAGTTGGACTTTTTTCTTCAGAGGCATAAGGCCCTGGGAGTATCTAGGTGCCGGAATGTACTTCTACCTTGACCACCTGGACCGCGCCGTAGTTCCCACAACCAGAAATACTCTCCAGGTCGTCCAGGCTCCTGATATGGTGAAGCTCAAAAAGTTCGAACTGGTGCGCGAATATGACCTTGCGAAATACATGGTGCCTGGGAAAGACGACAGCCCTGCTTTCGTGCTGCCTGACTGGGATGGTAAGTATTATTGGTTCGCAAGCGTGCAGGGAGTAGTGGGCACGATACATGTAGATACGGGTGTAGTCCGCACGATGCGGCTGCAGGGTGAGTTAGTCGAAAACTCATTTGCTGTTGGAGAGGATGGCGTTTTTATTATCTCTGACCAAGCTATGTACCGCTTCAGCCACGATGGTACTGGTAAACCTGTTATAGATTGGCGCTCGGGGTACTCCAAAGCCGCTGAGCGAAAGGCAGGCCTCATCAGCGTCGGCTCAGGAACATCGGTGACCATAACTGGAACCCCCCAAGAGGGGCTCATCGTTATTGCAGACAATGCAGAGCCGCGGATAAATCTGCTATTTATCAAGCGCTCAGATGGTGCTATCGTGGGCAGCGTGCCGCTATTTGCAGAAGGCAAGAGCGCCACAGACCTAACAGCCATTGCCTTTGCGCATGCTGATGGGAGCGGCAAGGGCAACGGGGTATATTCGGCGATTGTCGAGAATAACTGGGGGCCCCATACATTTCCCTTCTCCCGTCCCGTCGAACCAGGACTGACTCGCGTGGACGCTATAAGGAATAAAGATGGCACCTATACCTGCAAAGAGACATGGTCAACCAAGGAGAAGAGCATCGGTGGCTTCAGGCTATCGATGGGTAATGGTTTGGTGTACATCTACGACCGAGTTGTGTCATGCTGCAAATCCAAATGGTATCTCACTGCCATCGATTTCAAAACCGGCGAAACGGTATACAAGCAACTCATAGGAACGGGAATAGGATATAACAATTGGCAGGGTAGTATGTGGCTGCACCCCAAAGGCGGGATAGCAATTTCGACCACCATCTTTGGTGTGGTCATGGTGAGGGATACTGGCACCTAGAGCAGAGGGGAAGTATGCTATTCGCCATCCATAATATTGTCGCTGCTTACATGCGACAAGGATTCGTGTGTGCCGCATGTGGAAAACAGTTATATTGGTGGGACAGACCCAAGAAAGAGACCGCAGGTAAATGGCATCCTCATCGCATAGATCCCCAGAAGGATGACAGGGCTGACAATCTGGTTCTCCTTTGCACAACGCCACCTCAGGATTGTCATTTCAATGTTGGACACGGTGGTGTTAGTTTGGACCATTATGAACTCCTTGCACCTGAAAAGTTCCCATATTTCAGTGGGCGTCGTGATATCACGTGGGACATCACATGGAAGCCATGAATTTGGCCAGCCAATTTGACTCTTGGCTTGCTTGGGATCATTCGAACCAGAGGTGAACTGTGCAATTTCTAGAGTCAGCCCGAAAGGTATAAAAACCGTGAGAAGGGTATATTTAGCCCTGTTGATATTCTCCTTGTTGATGACCCTACTCAGCGGGTGTGGCGGCAGCACTGAAGGGGAATATGCCCTCGACGTATATACCAGGTCAGATGCCTGCGGCGCTGGCCAAACATGGGCTCAATACCTGGGTAACTATACCCAGGAAGACCTCAAGGGCACAGGAGTATATGGCGACCCTGGACTCGAGGAGGCTGTAAAGCAAGACCGTTTGGCCATAGGCTATAGCAACCTGAATTATGCTTATGATATGGTGAGCGGTACACAGATATCTGGCGTGAGGGTGATCCCTATCGATTTGAATGGGAACGGCCGAATCGATGTAGATGAAGATTTTTATGGCAATAAGACAGTGCTCCTCAGAGCTGTAGCAACGGGAGTATATCCATCGCCACCGGCGCGAGATGAAAACCTTGTAACCAAGGGTGAGTTCAAGGGAATTGCAAAAGAGTTTGTGAGATGGATCCTGACCGACGGACAAAAATATTGCAGTGAGGTAGGTTATGTTCCGCTTACTGAAGAGCAGGTTGAGAACCAGCTAGCGAAGCTTGGAAATGAGGAGCCGGAAACTGAGCTTGAGGGCAGGATTACTATATCGGGGGCATTCGCTCTCTACCCGATGATGGGCAATTGGACCCAGGAATTTCATAAGCTGCATCCCGGTGTTAGTTTCGACTTATCAGCCGGTGGCGCTGGCAAGGGAATGACTGACGCCCTCAACGGTATGGTTGATATAGGCATGGTCTCCAGGGGAATCTATCCGGCTGAAATCCAGCAAGGGGCATTTTGGGTTTCAGTGACTAAAGATGCCGTCTTTGCGATAGTAAACGCGGAAAACCCTGTCTTGCAAGAGCTTATGACGAAGGGAATGACGAAGCAGGCTTTCACAGATATTTGGATTACCGGGAATGTTACGGATTGGAGAGATGTGACTAGGTAGGCACACGGGGGGACAGTGGCATGCGCTTCAGGAGACTGAAAGACTTCCTCGCGAGCCGCCTGATGTTGTCAGCGACCGTTTTTTCAACTTTGCTCGTCATTCTTATTGCGGTCGGCCTTTACTTTAAGTCAAGGCCGATCCTATCGGTCCAACCATTAAGTAAGCTACTTTTTTCGTCCTCTTGGCACCCCCTGAACGGCGAATTCGGCCTGTCTTCCTTCCTTCTGGGCACTCTCTGGGTTACCGGAGTCGCTATGATCATAGCTATACCTCTCTGTCTGCTAACTTCTATTTATCTTGCCGAGTATGCGCCAAGAAGAGTGCGCGGCATCGTAAAGCCCATGATAGATCTGCTTGCAGGCATACCCTCGGTAGTGTACGGACTTTTCGGCATATTGCTGATAGTGCCGCTGACAAAAAGCATAGCATCGGCCTTTGGCAGCACCACAAATGGCTACAATGTGCTCAGCGGGGGAATTGTACTGGCAATGATGGTATTTCCCGTCATAATCGCGATCTCTACGGAGGTTATTGAGTCAGTGCCTTATGGTATGCGTGAGGCCTCATTGGCGCTAGGCTCGACCAAATGGCAGGCGACAAAACTAGTAGTGAGCCGAGGTGCGCTTCCGGGGCTAATAGCTGCGATAGTCCTAGGGTTCACGCGTGCTTTCGGAGAGACAATGGCTGTGCTTATGGTGGTAGGGAATGTGGCAAAAGCCCCTTCATCGGTATTCGATCCCGCCTACCCGCTGCCGGCTTTGATAGCCAACAACTACGGTGAGATGATGTCAGTACCTCTATATGGCTCAGCGCTTCTCTTCGCAGCACTGGTTCTACTGGTTGTAGTATTTCTGTTCAGCCTGGTGGCAAGGACCATTTTACTCAGAGTGGAAAGGGGATATCAGGTTGGATAGAAGAAGCCTGGAAGAGAAGCTATTCAAAGTATTAATGATAGCCTCTACGCTTATAGTCGTTGGAAGCCTCTTCGCCTTGTTCTCTGCAATTGTTCTGAAGGGAGCGCCGGCTTTGAGCCTCTCCATGATCACTCAAACGCCGCAAGGAGGCTACTATCTTGGTAAAGGGGGAGGAGTATTAAATGCCATAGTTGGCTCACTGTACCTTGGTATCGGAGCTACAATTCTGGCTTTACTTATCGCCCTTCCGGTAGCACTGTTTCTCCAAAAGGATTACATAGGGAGATCCAGGTTTGCGACAATTACCAGGTTATCTCTCGATGTTCTCTGGGGCGTTCCTTCCATAGTATACGGGGCTTTTGGCTTTATCATAATGGTCTATCTTGGTATCAGGGCATCTTTACTCGGCGGCATCATAGTCTTGATGCTGCTCGAGCTTCCTATCATGATCAGAGCCTTAGATGAGGTTGTGAGAAGAGTTCCTCAGGAGCTAAAGGACGAATCCTATGCCATGGGTGCAACGAGGCTGGAGACTACGATCAAGGTCGTATTCCGCCAGATATTGCCTGGAGCAGTGACTGGCGTGCTGCTGGCATTCGGACGGGGCATTGGGGATGCTGCCTCCATACTATTTACGACCGGCTATACCGACCGCCTTCCACATTCATTGTTTGACCCAGTGGCTTCACTGCCCCTAGCAGTCTTCTTCCAACTCGGTACCCCCTTCCCCGAGGTTCAGCAGCGGGCATATGCCTCTGCCGTGATACTTTTAGTAATTGTATTGCTTCTGAGCATAATCTCTAGGCTACTGACGAGGAGATTCACCAAGTACGTAATCAGGTGAAATCAATGACCTTATTGAAACCGTACATAAGTGTGGAAGGGCTTAATGTCTCTTACGGAAAGTGCCCAGCTTTGCAGAACATAACTATGCAGATACCTGAAAAGCAGATCACCGTTATTATCGGGCCCTCCGGTTGTGGGAAAACAACTTTGTTGAAATGCTTAAATAGGCTAATAGATTTAACCGAAGGGGTTAAGCTCTCCGGCCGGGTATTTGTCGACGGAGTCGACATTTACAGTAGTAGAGGCGTCGATCCTGCTCAGATAAGAAGGAAGATGGGGTTTCTGTCTCAGAGGCCGTTCCCACTTCCTATGTCCATCTATGACAATGTAGCGTATGGTCTTAGGCTTAACGGGCTGAAGGATAAGCTAAAAGTGGATGCAGTGGTCGAACACCATCTTAAACTGGTGGGGCTATGGGAGGAAGTAAGACACAGACTGAAAAGTCCGGCATGGAACCTCTCTGCAGGGCAGCAGCAAAGGCTTTGCCTGGCAAGAAGTCTTGCTGTGGAACCAGAGGCTATCCTTGGAGACGAGCCTACTTCGGCCCTCGACCCAATGTCGTCTCAACGTATAGAGAAAATATTTCTTGAGCTTAAGAGCCAGTACACCATAGTTGTCGTTACTCACATTCTCCGTCAAGCCAAAAGACTGGCCGACTATGTGATTTTCCTGTACCTAGGTAAGCTCATCGAACATGGGCCGGCACGCAGCATCTTCGAGAACCCGAAAGAGCCAGCTACTCAGGCATACATAAGAGGTGAAATTAGCTAGTACGCACAATTGATGGAAATTAGCTGGTGGCCGAGGTAGTAAATGGATTCGAACCATAAACTACTAGTTGTCCTGGTTAACCTAGTCATTCTAGTTATCACTCTTGCATTGGCGATACCGGTCTCAGCAACTGAACTGGTGCCTCAAGAGGGGAACACATCTGCAACAGACAAAGCAGTGGCAAACTGGTGGGTCCCAGCGGGTATACTAGGGGGCCTTATTCTAGTGATGATTCTCTTCAGCATCGCCGCAAGTTTCTACCATGTTGTCTGTTTGAATTGCCAATGGAGAGGAATATACCCACGGTGGAAATGGCATGGCGGCTGTCCTCGGTGCCACAGCGACAGTTTTTACGAAGAGCAGAGTAAATAGGCTAAAAGAGAGCCATAGTTGTGCAGCCGCTTTTTGAAGCTAACTCATAAGGATTTTGCCGCTTAAGGCCGCATGTTTGCCAGCACGCCGACCGGAGAATATGCAGTCGGAAATGGAGATGCCACTGGCAAAGTAGCCATTGCTGCAGACTCCCACAGCATTCCGCCCTACAGCATAGAGACCATCGATGGATGAGCCGTCATTACGCAGTATCTGGCCAGTCTTCTCGTTCACAACAAGACCACCCAGCGTTAGCGATGCGGTAGGTATCCCGCTCTTGGATTTGAGCGAGCAATCAACAGCATAGAAATTCGGCATATCCTGAGGCACGAAGCGCTTCTCTGTCTTGCCCAAGGGATCGGGTTCGTGCTTACGGGCAATGGCATTGTATTGGGACATGGTCTGTTCCAGAGCCTCTGGGGAGACCTTAATCTTGGCTGCCAGCTTCTTAAAAGATCCGGCCTTCTTCCGGGTAAGGCGCAGCATGGGTATCATGGTTAGCTTCTGGAAAGCGGCACACTGCTCGCCTATCTTACTCATAGCTTCCTTGTAGGTCTTGCTGTCAAAAACCAGGTAAGCATCGCCGCCGCCAGCCGCAATATAGTCCCCTTGCTTCCCCCCATACAGGTCTTCGCTGCAAATGCGCTGGGCCTTTTTGTCGACCAGTACTCCCTGCATCATTGCCTCGGGAGGTACATAGAACCGCCAGGCGCTTATCTTGTCCATGTGTGCCGTAACTCCACCGGCGCTCACTCCCAAACGGATGCCCGCACCGTTATCACCGTAGGTGCCCAAAGGCAAACAGTTCAAGTAAATGGGAGCGCACTCCTTGACCATCTGCTTATTGAAGATGAAGCCTCCGGCTGCCAGAATGACGGCCTTGTGCGCCCGCGCACGATAGGGCTTCGCCCTTAGCCTTATGAGCAGCTTATCTATTTTGTGGAGCAGCATCGCCGCTGGAGGTACATAAGTAGTCGTCTTGGCATTGATATAGGAGATGGCACCATGCAGACGCGACGTAATGCCAGGCGGTATAGATATACCTTCAACACCTATCACCCGCCCATCATCAGCGAAGACCAATCGGTCCACGCGGGTCTGACAACGCACCTGGATTCCTTGTTGTTTGCGCACGGCCTTTTCCAGGGCATGGAAGAGTGTCAGGCCTGAGATGCCTTTGCCCCGGGCACGGTGACCGCGCGGTGCCGGCTTGGCATTCGCCTTGTAACTAGTGTGGTTTTCGTTGCCGGAGAAGTATAAATAGTATTTATCGGTGGGATAGGACGTCTTGAAGGGACACATTGAGCCTTCGAAAGGAACTCCAGCCCGGTCAAGCCAGGCAATCATCCCCGCAGACTGTTCGCAGAAAAGACGCAGCGTCTCGTCCGTAACAACATCGCCTACCTCCTGCTTCAGATAGCGATACATCTCCTCTGGTGTATCCTCGTATCCTGCAGCTTTCTGGTATGGTGTACCGCCACCTGCGTAGACGATGCCGCCGCTGGCTGCCGTGGCTCCCCCGCCATGAAAGCGGTCCAATACTAACACTGAAGCCCCCTGCTGAGCTGCCTCCAGGGCTGTAGCCGCACCTGAGCCACCGAATCCAACCACGATGATATCGACTTCAGCATTCCACTTACGAGTCTTCTGCTTTTCAGCCATCTTGTACACACTCCCCTTTTTTCTCCCGGAGAAATTTCCTGATTGCACTGCTATCGCTTACATGGGACTCAACCTTGGAGAACCCTTTACCTGAGGATGTGTTGTGCTACGACATTATTTACTGCCGAAAGGGCAGGGGATTCTGGGGGTAGTTCAAGGATAGACTTGCCGACCAGGTCGTAGTGAGCTATGTTCTCGTCCTGAGGTATGTAGCCAAAGACCTGCAAACCTATATCTTTGGCGGCTTGTTTCAATAACTCATCATTGCCTTGAACCCTGTTGAAGACGAGGCCCATTTTCTTAACCTCAATGACCTTGTCCTTTTCCACCATCTTCTTTATCTGACCTGCGGTTTGTACACCTCTGGACGTAGCATCGCTAATCACGATTAGAGTGTCCAAGCGTCGCATGACCTGCCTGTTAATTTGCTCCAGGCCGGCTTCACCGTCAATGATGATGGTATCGAAATTCTTGGAGAGAGTTTCTATGGCATCTCTGAGGAGGTTGTTGACCGGGCAGAAGCAGCCCAGTGTCTCAGTGCGCCCCATAGCTAGCAGCGCAAACCTGTCCGTTTCCATGAGAGCTTCCAACACCATATAGTCGAGCATGCTGTTTAGTTTTTCCTTCTTCTCCTTATCGCTGCCCCTGGCCGTCTTTATTATCTCCTCCCGGACCTGCCCCATAGTCCGCTTGACTTTTATGCCCAGGGCGTTAGGCAAGCCCATGGCGGGGTCGGCATCGATAAGGAGCAGTTTGCCGGCCTTTCTGCTTTCAAGCAAGACTCTGGTCATCATGGCAGTTAGGGCGGTCTTGCCTGTGCCGCCCTTGCCACAGACGGCGATGAGCCTTTTGGCAGGATTGGTAGACTTATTCATTAATGCGTAATCCGTCTATTTTATTGAACCCGAGAATTTTTATGGCAGCATGTCTGGATAATTACTTCTTAGTAGAAGCTTGACGCTTGCTGAGTTTCTTCTTGCGCACGGTTATCACTGCCTTGATGTCATCGCAAACAGACTTATCAGGGCAAGACCCGCAATCCCAGCCCAGGGTGCATTCAAGGATGTCGTAGCCTCTAGCCAGCCACGTTTCTCTGATGATATCCTTGCTTATCTTCTTTACCTGCTCAGCGATTTCGTCCAGCTTTCTCACATCTTCTTTGCCTGAGGTGACGAAAACAATCTCCATCGCCTCTATCTGGGGTATATGGAGCTTGTAGATGGCCGTAAGTGCCTTTCCCAGTGCTTCGAAGCCGAAACCCCTCTCCGCGGTGGTGTTGCTTATCCTAGTCCACATGCGTCCCGGCGTGCTCTTCACCATGTAGCCTTCAATCTGATCGGCAATGTATTGGCTCTCATCCAGCGCAGAGTGCTGTTTGTCGCTGAGCTCTTTCCCAGCCGCTATGATGATTTGAGCGAAGGGCAGACTTGCCCCCCGGGATTCGAGGATATCCGGGCCGATGAGGGTGATCCTGCAGTCTTTGATCAGCGCTATGTTGTTTGTCCAAAGCGGGAAGGCACACGAGCCGGCTTCGGGACTGCCGAGTTCAGCAAAAGTGTCTCCGCGCAGGACTATTCCCGAGCCTGCTCCAGGGCCGACCTTTACTGGCAGTCCATACAGCAATCTATCCGGGGCACCGGGGCAATCGAAAACCCTGCACTGCCTCCCACCACCTTGCATTGCTGCAACGTACTCGGCTACCTTTCTTATGTAGGCATCGAAGACAGCCATAAACCGAATTCCTCAGCTATAATGTGATTGACTAGTTTTATTTAACCGAGTCCCATAGCTCTGAAGAACTGCGATAATTTGTCCTTGATCTGGTCGGGTGTCGTGTATCTCTTGTCGAACAGGTCGAGACCCAGGTGAATGAATGGCACGTTCAGGTCGCGGCATGTCTCTCTCATTATTCCTACAGTCGCCGAGCCGTCTTTGTGGCCCATGTGCCCAGGCCAGATTACGACGTCGATTTTGTAGTCTTTCACTATTCGTTTAATATCGTTGGCGAAATTATCGGCCACGCCTCGCGCCTGCCTCACCATGGGCGAATCGAAAAGATTCCTCTTGGCGATGTCCAGCCACATCTGCTCCTCGTTAGAGGTATCGATCATGGTATAGGGGTAGTTACCGAACATATCCATGACCATGACTGCCCCCCACTCCTGTTCCAGCCAGGGCAGAACCTCGAAGACCCAGCCAAAGGGGAGAAGGTCGAACCAGAACAGCCTTATCTTTTCCTCAGGAGCAGGGCCTATGCCAGCCTTCACGTTTATCTCAGCTATCTCAACCAGCTTCTTGAACCAATCGACGCCCTGTGGAGTGCCTGCCTCATACACCCAGGCTTGCGAGAAGCACTGCGGGGCGCCTATACCCCAGCCGTGAGGGCTCGGCACATTGCGCCGCAACTGGTTGTACTCGTCCCACAGGCTGAACATCTGATTGGAGCGTTCTAGGGTTTCCTTCAACTTGTCCAGGTCCAGCTTCCTGCCAGTATGCTTCTCGATGAATTTCACCATCTTTCGCAGCTCACTGGCAAAGTAGTGCAAACTTCGCTCATCCATATAGTACGGCGGGTCGCAGCCGAACATCGGGATTTTGCGCCAGCGCTCGTTACGCTTGATTACCTCGTGAAGCAGCGGAGCGCCGTCACATGGGTAAAGCAGGTTAAGGGCGCAGGTGGGTAGGGGCGAGAGATTGGCCTCAACATAGTATATCGACAACCTGATGGCTGTGCAGAGGTCACTCCCCAGACCCATCGCTTCGGCAGCATCGATATCATCGAGGAGATATGGCACCGAGGAGGCAAGGAACGGAGTCTGCATGACCATATAATAAGGGATATCCATTGCCGTGTAGAGCTCCGGCGCCAGACAGTAGTAGCTGGCAATGAACGGCTTGTCGTTCTCCACGGCGTCCAGTATCCTGCCATACATCTTCAGTAGAGAGTCGAGCGTCTTCACCTGAAGCTGCATTTCGGGTATCTCGATCAGAGCTAGAGTCTGCTCGCGGAGGAACTGGAACCATTCGCGCTCTGAGATGTAGCGTGCCAACTCGGGGTGTTTGTCTATCAACGCCATTGCTTACCTCCCTATCGTTTCCAGGAACGCCTGGATCCGCGTTCTCAACTGGCCTATGCCACCTGTAATGTATTCCCTATCCAGCTTGAGCATCGCAATGCCTGCAGCTTTGAGGTCCTGGCCCAGCATGTAGTGCTCAACTGCCCAGGGGTCGCAGAACATCAGCCTTTCTGCGATGACGCCATCACATTTGAACTCGCGACACATATCAATGACGTACTTGGCCCGATTGTCATGCTCGCCGTAAAACCGAGGACACGAGGGGCGATCAGCCACATAATATTTCGCCAGAGCTTCAGCAGGATCGCTCAGGCTTTCGTCAACCTCAACCCACATGATCCTGGTGCCGAAGCAGAGCGAGTCGGCGACGACGAGGCCGCCCTGGTCCTCGATGACTTTGATGTATGCGGGGTCATCGAGAATACCTCCCACTATCAGCAGTCGCGCCCTGTGGCTACCCGGGCCCTCGGCTCCTTTTAACTCATCCAACAACTCACGCAGCATGTCATTGTATTGAGCCTTGGGCATGGCGGTCCCCGCTACCATGACGGCGAGCGTCTCCGCACCTGTGATTGGCGGTCTCTCCTTCTTTCTGAGCTCGTAGAGTTTCTTCTGCAGCCGCCGTGTCTCGTTGTGTAGCTTAATCGCCTTCCACAGAGTTTTGTCGGTAATCTTGACGCCAAAGCGCTTCTCAAGCTTCCCTCTGAGGAGATTAATCTCGTCGCGGTACCAGGCCACCTGGGCGGGTTCTGTTTTCCTAGGGAGGCTCATGACTTCGACAAACTTCGTGTCTGGCACGAAGCGTATCCAGTTGTCATATATGCGCCGCACGTGGTCACAAGAGTTGACGCAAATAACTCCGTCTAGAAACTTGAACTCCCCGGTCAGCGCCAGGTTGAAACAATGACGTGCAAAGCTGCAATTGATGCTGCTGAAATACGCATCCGACCTCTCCGTGCTGGTGCTGCCTGTCGCCCTCATTCGGATCGGAGTCAACCCCGCTGCAGTAATTAGCTCCTCGGGAACGGTGGAGCAGAAATACCCCACTATCTTACCTCCCTGCTTCTTCCAGTTCTGCAGCGCCGGGTTGAATAGAATCTTGGTCGCTTCACTGAACTGCTCGAATGCCTTGGACTTTATGTTTGTCTCCAATGGTTATACCTCCTTTCCCGCAATAGGCTTAACAATCGTCTCTTCATGTCTTCGCGTCTTCCCCCCCTTCTAAGCAGGGCTCTTCATGGTCTGCTTGGTTACTCTTTCCGCAGCAATCAGCGCAGCCCCGATAGCTCCCGCGATCTGCGGGTCAAGGGGCAGCTTCTTGACGGTCACACCAAGCTTATCTTCAAGCGCCTTGGCCAGGCCGTCGTTCTTCGCACATCCTCCGGTGAGCACCACATCCTCGACCAATCCCACCTTGCGCACCATTGAGTTCAGCCTGCTGGCTATTGAAGCATGGAGACCAGCTACGATATCTGCAAGGTCAACGCCCTCGTTAACCAGGGTTATGACCTCTGATTCGGCGAATACGCTGCACTGGCTGGAGATGGTTGCGGGGTTCTTGCCCTGGAGCGACAGCTCAGAGAGGCCTTGAAGTCCACAGTCGAGAACTCTCGCCATGGCTTCAAAGAATCTGCCTGTCCCAGCAGCACACCGGTCGTTCATAACGAATTCCAGTACTTTGCCGTTCTCTCCGAGCGACATCATCTTGCAGTCCTGTCCCCCGATATCCACTACTGTTCTAACTGTGGGTAAGAGCCATTGGGCACCCCGGGCATGGCAAGTGATCTCCGAGATGTTCTCGTTGGCGAAAGGAACCTTAAGTCTGCCGTATCCAGTGCCAACGATGTAGTCAAGCTCTGAGATCGATGATAGGCCGGCCTTCTTCAAAGCCATATCCATAACCGTCCTCGCCGTCACTTCAGGCTTGGTTGTGGACGGTATGATTTCGTACGAGACGATTTCGTGATTCCTCATTATTACGGCCTTGCCCGTGGCTGAACCTACATCACAGCCTCCGACTAACATTTTGTCTCCTCCGTTGGCTAGCTTTCCTATGCCAATTGCTGGTACTTAATTCCAGACAGCCCCCGTTGAGGTTGTCTATTAACTGATTTCTGCTTCGAGCGTTTTCAAGTGAAAAGGTGTGCTGCCCAGGGTCAATGCAAAAGCCTTGGCACGCCGGAAATAGAAATGAAGGTCGTAGTCTTTATCGACGCCGACGCCTCCATGAAGTTGCTGCGCACCAAAGGCAATCCGCTCGCAGGCGATGTTGGCAAAGGCTTTGGCGATTGCTACCTCACGGTCGGCAGGTAAGCCTTCGCTTAAGCGCCAGACGGCTTGATACGTGGTCCAGCGTGCGCCGTTTACATCTATGAACATGTCAGCCAGCTTTTGCTGCACGGCCTGGAAAGTACCGATGGGGCGCTCGAACTGAACCCGATTCTTGGTGTGTTCTGCTGTCATCTCCAGTTCTTGTTGTGCCCCACCTACCATGATAGCACACTGCAATACTATTGCCTTTTTGAGCATCTCTCTGAGTGGGGACAAGCCGTTGTGAAGGCTTCCTAAAACATAGTTTGATGATGCAAACACCTTATCGAACTTGACCTCAAACTGTCTATCTGCGGCGATGGTTGCCAGCGGAGTGATGTCGATACCCTGAGCCTTTCTATCAACTACCAAAACGGTGATACCTTTTCTATCTCCTACGACGCCCTTTGTCCTTGCTACCACAAGCAGAAGGTCTGCGATATGTGCATAGGGAACAAAGAGCTTGGTGCCGTGGACTAGAAAGCCATCGTCTTTCGTCATGGCGCGAGTCGTGATGAATCTGGGATCTTCGTTTACCTCCGGCTCTGCAAGTGCCATAGTCAGCAATAGTTCACCGGCTGCTACTTTGGGCAAGAATGCCTTTTTCTGCTCCTCAGTTCCCCAATCCAGAATGGGCAGCGCTCCCAGGGCTGTAGTGCAGAACATCGGTCCGGGCGCAGCAGCGCGCCCAAACTCCTCAAACAACACTGCCAGGTCAAGCAAACTAAGCCCGGCTCCACCATATTTTTCCGGCACTGCAAGGCCCATCCAGCCCAGCCCTGCCATCTTTTTCCACAGTTCAGGGGAGTAGCCTATTTCATCTTCTTCTATCTTCCTGATCAACGACTTAGGGCACTCGGCGCTGAGGAAGTCTCGCGCCGATTTCTTCAGCATCTCCTGCTCTTCACTCAGAGCGAAGTCCATAGCTAAACCACCTTTCTGAATTTGGGAAGGGTCAGATTCTCGGAAATGTCATCGAAGACCACTTCCACAGGCATGCCGATATATATCTCCTCAGGTTTTACGCCTATCATATTGCTGACCAGTCGCACGCCCTCGTCCAATTCCACCAGGACCACTGAGTAGGGCGCCTTGAAGCTGGGATGCGGCGAATTCCTATAGGTGACCCAACTGTAAACAGTCCCTTTCCCTTTGGAGGGAGCCCACTCTTTTTCGAAGGAACGGCACTTGGGGCACGCAGGTCTGGGAGGGTGAAGCCAGGTGCCACACTGTTTGCATCTCTGAAAGACCAGTTCGTGTCTCTTAATGCCTTCCCAGAAACCCATATTGTCCCAAAGGATGGGGGGCATGGGTATGGGGTGTTCCGTATCATAAGCTACGCTCATCACTTACCTCCTAGAATGAGACCGCTGGCAGGGCCGCCTGCTCCCGAGGCAATCAGCACCAGCCTGGCGTCCTTGACCTGGGCTGTCGACGTGCCCCTTATTTGACGCACAGCCTCAATGACATGGTTCATACCATGGATATGACCCTCGCCCAGCGAGCCGCCCGAAGTATTGACAGGCAGTCCCGCTCCTAACCTGATGCGTTTCCCTTCTCTACAGAAATCTACGCCCTCACCTTTGCCACAGAATCCCAGAGCCTCCAACTGCATAGGAACGAAGGGGCCATATGCGTCATCAAGTTGAGCGCAATCTATGTCCTTAGTCGTTACACCAGCCATGCTGCAAATCTTCTTGCCCACCTGCGCCATCTCAGGCAGCGCGGAGATATTCTTGCGGTAATAGGAATTCAATTCCTCGGTTTCAGGAACCATGCTCTGAGCGGCTCCGACTATATAAGCCGACTTTTGTTTGAGGTCTTTCGCTCGCTCTGCTGTGGTGATAACCAACGCAGCAGCAGCGTCAGCTTCTTCGTAATAATCCAGCCTCCGCAGAGGCTCTACCATGATCTCCGACTTTCGATAGTCTTCGATAGTGATCGGCTTTTTATAGTACATGCTGTTGGGATTTTTGGCGCCGTGCTCTCTGCATACCACGGGAACCCAGCCGAACTGGTCGCTGTCGATGCCGAACTCATGCATATACCTGCGCACAATCATGGCAGCCCTTCCCGCTTCAGACATATGGCCGAACGGGGCGTGGAAGGTCCATTGCAGCAGGTCTGCGGTTGACATCTGTCCCGAGGTGCGCATGCTCGGTATCATTCGCCTTTTTGAGGAGCCGTTCACAGACCTATAGACTACGATGTAATTAGCCACACCTGCGGCTACGCCCATAGCAGCGCGCATCACCATGGCGCTGGGCGCTGCGCCCCAGCGGGACTCGCCGAAGTAGGTTAGATTGCCCATACCCATAGAGCTGGTGATGGCATGTTCATCGGAGGCATCGTCCGTCTGCTTCACCAAGCCATCTATATCAGCGGGCGTGATTCTGGCATCATCCAGTGCTGCCTTTATGGTCTGGCACGCCAGATATAGCTCGGTTCGCCGGGAATCTTTGGAGAAGTTGCTTATCCCGATGCCGACGATGGCCGCTTTATTCTTAATACTTCTCATTACACTCATTGCATCACCTTCAACTTTTTAAACTGCTCTTCGCTTGAACTTGGGAAGGGTGAGGTCTTCTGCTATGTCATCGAATACCACTTCCACCGGCATCCCGATATGGATGTCCTCTCTCCTGGAGTCGTACATGTTGCTGATTACGCGTACTCCTTCCTCCATCTCCACGACCACTACGAGATAAGGGACTTTTATCCCCGGATATGCGGCGTTGGCATAAACGAAATTGACCCAGCTATAGATAACGCCTCTGCCTGTGGAAGGAGCCCATTCTTTATCCATGGAGTTGCATCGGGGGCACATGGGTCGGGGACGATGCACCAGCAAGCCGCAGTTTTTGCATTTCTGGAAGACGAGCTTATGTTGCTTTACAGCTTCCCAGAACCCCTGATTGTCAGGGTCTATATGGGGGCGCAACAGCGGTATCGCTGGATTGTATTCCATTACCATCTTTTACCTCCTCAAAACGATGGCGCTGGTGGGGACACCGAGACCGCCGGTGACAAGGCACAGTTTCGCATCCTTGACCTGGGACGTGGAGGTGCCCCTTATCTGTCTCACACCCTCTGAGATTAGATTCATGCCGTGGATATACGCCTCTGAGAGGTGGCCTCCTGAGGTGTTGCAGGGAAGCTCTCCATCTATTCTGATGCGGGCGCCACCTTCACAGAAAGCTGCGCCCTCGCCTACGCCGCAGAAACCATATTCCTCTAACTGCATCGGAATTAAGGGGCTGAAAGCATCGTAGAACTGCACTACGTCGATGTCCTTGGGGGCAACGCCCGACACCCTCCAGAGCTCCTGAGCCGTATACCACGATTCAGGAATTCCTGATATCCTGGGTCGGTAGACGCTGGTCATCATCTCGCCCTGTGTAGCAATACCCTGGGTTGCGCCCAGGATAATGGCCGGGCGTTGTCTCAGGTCTCTCGCCCTTTCTGTGCTGGTTAGGATAATTGCCACAGCTCCATCGGTATCAACGCAGCAGTCGAAAAGGCGCAGCGGTTCAACTATCATTCTGGCAGTCTTATAGTCCTCCAGCGTGAGCGGTTTGCCGTAAAACATCGCCTTGGGATTTCTGCAGGCGTACTCCCTCAGAGCAATGCAGACAGAAGCCAACTGCTCGCTGGTAGCTCCGAATTCGTGCATATACCTGGTTGTAAACATGGCTACCCACGATGGTGGAGTGGCGAAGCCGTAAGGCATTATCGAGCCGAAGTGGTCGTTGGGTGATATCATCACCTGCTCAACGCCGGGGATACGGCCATAGCGGCGGCCTGAACGCTCGTTCATACCTCGGTAGCAGACAACGCATTTGGCTGCGCCTGCGGCTACAGCCGTTGCCGCATGCACGATGGTGGCACAACTGGCCCCTCCGCCCCATCCGCACTCCCCGAAGTAGTTCAGCCTGGGGATGCCCAAGGCGCTGACGATGTGCATCTCGTCCGTATAGTCCATAGCGAACTTGACCAGGCCATCTATGTCCTCGATTCTTAGCCCGGCATCATCGACGGCTGCCTTTATGGCTTCGCATGCCATCTGGCACTCGCTTCTGCCCGAATCCCTGGAGAATTCGGTTTGCCCAATGCCCACAATGGCGACATTGTCCTTGATTTTGTAGTCCTCGGGTCTCGGCCTCACTGTCGTCCGATATCTTCGGGCGAGGTATTCATCAAATAGCGGCATTGATTTTCCTCCTTAACCCTTAGCGGGGAGAGCCATAGTCACAATCCCCCACGCGTGCGGCCCCATTGCTACGGAGAGGTTGTATTCCACGTCCACCAGATGCTCGTCACCCTGTGTGTATTTCTTAACTACCTTACCAGTACTGGTGAGTGTATCGCCGGGATAGCAGGTAGCACCCAGGCGAATTAATATTTTCTTCAGTTGTCCCTCGGGACCGCTCCAGTCGGTCATGTATTTGCCAATGAGCCCACCTGTGGTGAGGATGTTCAAGAAGATGTCGTTGGCTCCCGACCTCTGTGCAGCCTCGTGGTCATGGTGCACCGGAGTGAAATCCCTGGTGGCTATAGCTGTGGCAATGACAGTAGTTCGCGTAATCTCACGCTTATGGACAGGGAGTTCCTCGCCTTCCTTGACCTCGTTCCAGTGAACAGATTTCAAAGACATATTAACCCTCTCTATATTGCTGGTTTGAATTTAAGAATAGTGAAAGACTGGATGCAGACCACCTCACCCTTTTGATTGGAGTAAGTGTACTCGGAGGTTAGGAAGTGACCTGTTCCCAGTCTGGTGGTCTTTTCGGGAGATACACTGACAAACTTTATTTTGTAGCTGAGACGGTCACCGGGTCGCATAGGCTTGAAGTATTCCTGAGAGGTGGTAGTGGCTACCACACCGGCATAGCCTGCTTCGTCCATCATCCTTACTGCCTTCGCCTGCGGGTCCGGCAACACCTTCTTGGGCCAGAGGGGTGGGATACAGTATGCTTGCACCATCTGAGGAGGAGCGATGATGCCACCGTACTTGCTCTTCTGGGCATAACTTTCGTCGCTGTAAAGTGGATTGGTGTCCTCCATGGCTTCGCACCAGTGTCTTATCATCGCCTTATTCACCTCATCGGCGGCCTGAAAAGGGCCTGCCTCCTCACCCACCATCGCTTGCAGCTTCTCATAAACTCCTTGGCTCATTCAAACTTACCTCCGAAAACTCGAATATTGTGCGGCTGGCATTAGTAAGAGCGTGGCATACCCAAACCTGCTATAGCTATAATGTTCCTCTGAACCTCAATGGCACCGCCGCCAAAGATGAACACCACATCGCTCCTGTAGGCTTTTTCCACTCTTCCCCTGAGCGGTGCCCACCTGGACTCGCTCTTCAATTGGCCATACTGTCCCATTATCTCCAATAAAGTGCTGTTGACACGTTGATATAACTCAGAGCCGAACACCTTGACCATCGATGCTTCGGCATAAGGAACAACTCCCTGGGTTATCAGCCAGGCTACCTGGAAATTGAGCATCTTGAGAACTTCCACTTCCATGAGCAGGTGAGCGAGCTTGGTTTTGACACCATGTTGTTCTATCACCGGTGTGCCATCCATCTTGCTCTGCTTCGCCCATTGAATAGTGTCCTCGATGTTGCGTTTCATCGGTGAAGAGGGGCTCAGCATTATGCGTTCAAAGTCAAGCTGCGTGGTAAGGTATCTCCAGCCCTTGTTCTCTTCACCAACCAGACAGCTCTTAGGAACCTTGACATTATCATAGAAGGTGTAGTTATTACGTTCGCCCGGCATGGTGTGAAGGGGCCTGATAGTTATGCCCGGCGTGTTCATAGGAATCAAGAAAATTGATATCCCGTGGTGCTTCTTTGGAGCTTTGGGGTCGGTCCTGGCGGCAAGCCAGATGTAATCGGCGGTATGTGCCAGACTGGTGAAAACCTTGGCACCATTGATTATGTAGTAGTCTCCATCTCTGACAGCAGCGGTCTTCAGAGATGCAAGATCGGTACCAGCCTCAGCTTCCGTGTACCCTATGCAAATCTCTATTTCGCCCCTCAGTATTCGGGGCAGAAATTCATTTTTCTGCTCCTCGCTGCCGAACCGCATCAAGGCAGGGCCTACCGTATTCAATGGGAGCACTGGCAACGGCGCGTGTTCATAATGAGCGATCTCGTAGAACAGGTGTTGCTCAATTGGTGAGCGCCCTTGCCCTCCGTATTCCTTGGGCCAGCCCACACCAAGCCAGCCGTCTCGCCCCATCTGCTTGATGAAGTCCATGCAAAGCTTGGATTCAGTATATGTGACCCCTTTATCCAGGTCGGCAATCAACTCGGGGGTCATGTGAGTTCTCAGATAGTTCTGGAAGTCTTTAACAAATTGTTCTTGCTCTGGCGTCAGCGCAAATTCCATTCGTGGCCTCCAAGGTCAATTACAGTTTCCCATTCTTTCCCTTGAATTATCCCAGTATTGCAAGTTCGATCTAGTTCTCGAGTAATAGGCAGCGCAACCAAGTGCTTTAATGGCAATGTCTAGGTCCAGATAAGCTGGCAATCCCCGAGCTTGTAGCTGGCGAGCCATCTCTAGCATTGCCGGCAAACTGGTTCCGTAGAGCCATATGTTCACTGTCTTTGAGAAAGCTTTGGTCAACCTGTAGAACATGTCTACAACCATGGGATATAGAGGGATAAGCTGCCTGCCACAGCTAAAGGTGATAGTGGCGCAATCGACATTGTCATCACCCAGCACCAGGGGAACTATTTCTTCAAGGGAATGGAAAGGATTAGATGAGCTCTGGCTTCGTGAGTCAGACATCACTGGACCTATGTCGACGGGATTGCCTCCGAGTCTGGGGAACACCATTGATAGCTTGCGGATCGTGTCGGGGGAGAAGTTAGTTACGGCTAATCCGGCGGCTGATGCTGCATCGGCTGCTATTACACCCTGACCGCCTGTAAATGTAATGACCGCGAATCGGTTGCCTGTTGGCAGAGGCTGATATAAGAGAGTTTTTGGGACTTCCCACAGCTCCTGCCAGGTATTAACACGGATTGCCCCGACCTGTCTTAAAGCAGCGTCATAGATTTGGTCACTCCCCATCAACGAGCCGGTATGGGAAGCTGTAGCTCTTGCTCCCTCCTCACTCCTCCCAGTTTTCAAAACTACCAGCGGTTTGCGTGCAACCAACCTGCGGGCTGCCTTCAGAAACTCAGGACCATTCCTCACGTCCTCCGTGTGCATGACTACCACTCTTGTCTCCGCATCATCTGCCAGGTAATTCAGGATGTCAACTTCATCGACATCGCACTTGTTGCCGAGGTCGCACATCTTGCTAATGGGGTAAGCCCAGTCATCCAGAGGAACCTGGTGGGGCCCGATAGAGCCGGTCTGGCTGCAAAAAGCTATGCCTCCTCTCTGGATCTTGTCATTGTCTGTATAGGGGGGAACAGTTACCAGACCGTTGGCTGCATTAACAACGCCGAACGTATTAGGCCCTATAATGCGGACACCTGTACGGCGAACGATATCTGCGAGCTTTCTCTGGAGTGCAGCACCTTCTTTGCCCGACTCTGCAAAACCCTCTGATATGACAATGATGGCCTTTACTCCGCTCCTTGCACATTCCTCAACAACATGCGGCACTGTTGGTGGGGGTGTGATTACGACAGCTAAGTCTATGGGTTGTACCACTTCACTTACGCTAGAGTAGACCTTTAAGCCCAAGACCTCTCCGTATATCGAAGGATTGGGATTAATGGGATATATAGCTCCGGAGAAGCCGAAGCGGCGCATATTTTTTATTGCGCCATAAGCTGTACCCATTACCTCCCTTAGTGAGCCGATAACAGCGACTCCAGCGGGCTGGAAGAATGCCCGCAGGTCGCTTCCATTTCTCGAATTCAATAAATGCCTCGAATGACTCGTGATTACCAGAGACTCTCAGACAAGTGGCTTGAAATACTTAATATCCAGGATACTAGCTTCGCGTTTTTCCTTAAATACCGCCTGAACTCTCATGCCGACCCTCAGTTGTTCGGGGTCAACCTCGCCCAGCATATGGACGAAGCCGTTGTCAGCACCGTCAAGCTGGATTATCCCGTATACAAGAGGGGGTTCCATGGGTTGCACGCGGTTGGGCTGGTGGCAGACAGTATATGTAAGCAAGGTGCCTTTATCGCTCACCTCAACCCATTCATTCAACTGGGCGAAGCAATCTTTGCAAACTGACCTGGCAGGTACATAGACGCGATTGCAGGTCGGGCATCTAATGCCCATTATCCTCTTATTATCCCTCAGTTCAATTAGAAAGCGGCTGCCCACAGCGCCTGCTGAATAAGTATTCGGGATATATATCTGCCCGTGGTAGAGCCAGACATCCGTTCCTTCTAGCTTCTCGGTCACCCTCGCCATCTGTTAACCTCCTATTCTTTACCTATCTCTTTGAAGTACAGAATGTCCCCAGGCCCCTGGCCACGTTCCTCGTAATTATCTTTCCAAACGGCCTGAACCCTTGTCCCCACCTTCAGCTTTTCCGTGTCTGTCTCTTCGAGGAAGTGCCTATAAAAGACGCCGTTATCCAGAAGGATGATGGCGGATGGATATGGATTCGCCCATTTTTCACCATAGTGAGGGTCCCAAAGGGGAAAGACTAGATAGGTGTACTGATATACAGTGCCTGTCTGGGGCAGCTCCACCCAATCCCAGCCCATATCCACCTTGCACTTGGGGCAGACCGGTGTTGGTGGCAACCAGACCTCTTTGCACTTGGGACATCGGTTGCCTACTATCTTTTTGTTTTCCTTGGCCTCTGCATAGAAATGGCCCAGGTACTTACCCGTGGACCAGTCATAATGCCGCGGTAAATCGTACTTTATCTGGATATATTCTGGCTTCGATTCCTCGGCTTTTTTCTTAGTAGACTCTTTTGCCATTATGTTGCCTCCTACAACGATCTCTTGAGCAAGGTCAGAATCGTCCAGTTAGGACCGCCTAGAGCGCTGGTCAAAGCTGTCTTTATGTCCTTGGTGGCTTGGTGCTCACCGGCATCTCCCCGAATCTGGAGAGCGGCCTCCGCAACGCGGATGGTGGGCGTGGCCCCGATGGGATTGGTGGCTAATACACCGCCGGAGCAGTTTACCGGGAATTCCCCCTCTATCTCGGTTATACCCTTTTCTACAAGCTTCCAGCCTTCTCCTTTGCCGCAGAAGTGGAAATGCTCATAGAGATTCATTTCCTCCCAGTTTGACGGCTCGTAAATCTCTGCCATGTCGATGTCTTTTCGGGGCTTGGTTATGCCGTTTCTCTTGTACAATCTCTCACAGGCTACATGCTGAGTATATGTTTCCTTGCCGGTGGGGTCGCCGAATGTCCCGGCGCGGAATGGTTCCTGGTGCACCGTCTCGACATCAGCAATCCAGACAGGCTTCTTGGTGATTTTCTTTGCCCTCTTCTCTGAGGCAAAGATGAGCGCGCAGGCGCCGCATGATTGAGGGCAAAAGTCCAGTATTCTAAGAGGCCACACCAGGTAAGCCGACTTTAGCACATCGTCTATACTCTTCAGCCCCAGCTTCAAGTGGGCGTAGGGATTTCTGCAGGCGTTGCGGTCTGCTTTAAGCCTGACCATGGCTGCATGCTCTTCCTTAGCTCCTGAGGTCTCCATGTAGGACAGGGCCTGCTTGGCGAACTCTCCGATGGCACCTGTGGTCGCGCCTTTGCCCCATATCGGGGTGGCAGCAGCACTTATCGCAGCTGTTGTATCGCCGCAATCCTGCTTCTCGAATCCGATGACGAGAGCCAGGTCGTAGAGACCGGAGGCAACGAAGAAAAAACCTTCGCACACTACCGAGCCACCACTGGTGCCACCTGTGCAAACCTTCAACCCCGGCTTGCCAAAGCATCCGACTTCGGCGGCCATTCCGTGGTCAGGTAGATAGATACTCTCGAAGGTCTCCATATTGCTGAAGAACATAGCCTCGATGTCTCTGATGCTCAACTGGGCATCGGCCAAGGCTGCCCTCACTGCTTCTCCAACCATCTCCGGCTGGTTAACATCGGGCCGCTTGCTTTTATGGTAGGTCTGTCCGATTCCGACTATGGCTACTCTATTAGGCATGTTTCTCCTCCAAGTTACCTGTTGCCCAGAATCATCACGCAATGATGTTGTCCGCAGATGCCGGTTACACCGTGGGCGAGTGCCACCTGAGCATTCTTTACTTGCCTATCTCCTGCCTCACCACGTAGCTGAAGTACTGCTTCAGCCACGCGTGCCATCCCTGCTACACATACCGGATTACCGGAAAGCATTCCGCCGGATGGATTCACCGGCAGCTTGCCTCTCATCCTGGTCACTCCCGAATCAATGAATTTGCCTCCCTCACCACGTCCGCAAAAACCGAGTCCTTCCATCCAGAGAAGCTCCTGATATGAATATTCCTCAGATATTTCAGCGACATCTATTTGCTTCAAGGGATTCCTTATACCTGCCATGCTATAGGCTTTTTTCGCTGCCTTAGCCAGAGCGTCGCAGTCGGCCAAATCCCTATCTCCCAGGTAATGTGTCTCATAGCAGTTCGACGCTCCCAGTACCCAGATCGGCTTTTTTGTGAGCTTCTTAGCTTTTTTTTCTGTAGTCATAATAATGGCACAGGCACCATCGGATATTGGCTTGGCATCCAAGAACCGGATAGGAGATGACAAGATTTTTGAACTCAAAACATCCTCCACTGTGATATCCAGGGGCTCTTGGGCGAGGGGGTTATTCTTAGCATTGCCACGGTTTTTCACTACTACCTTGGCGCATTGCTCTGGCTTTATGCCGTATTTATACATATAACGTCTGGCCTGCATGGCAGCAGCTGAGAGGAAGTCCAGGCCCAATTGCCTCATCATAATGGCATCGAAAGCAGCATTCTCAATGAGGCTCTTTTCGGCCTGGGACTCCTTCGTGTGTGCCAGAACCAGAACGATATCCTGATGTCCTGAGAGAACCTGTGACATGCCGACATAGACGGCGTTGATTCCATCCTCGGCCACCTTGTCCTCATGCCCCAGGTGAGCGCCCACAACGTGCTGGACGTTCATGTTCGATATAGTCCTGCCATCCCAGAAATCTTGAGAGCAGGTAACAGCGGAGTTGATGTCAGATAAAGTGAGCCCTGTCTCCTCCAGTACCTGTTTTACTGCCTCGTACGCCAGCTCCTCTTCGCTCACATCAGCCCTGTTCGGCCGGTACTTTGTCTGTCCCACTGCTATGATGGCCACTCGTTCAGACATAGTCGACTCCTTCCTGTCTTATCCTCTTGTCAAGTCGTGTTCAGCCTCAGCGCCCCTTGAATTGGGGTTTTCGCTTCTCAAGGAACGCCAAAGGCCCTTCTTTTGCATCCTCGCTTTTAAATACTTTCCCTCCTAACTCCATCTCTGTTATGAAGCCCAACTCTCTGGGCTGGCTTATTGCTTTCAGCACTATCTCCTTGACTGTCCTTACCGCGAGAGGACCATTTTCGCAGATGCGCTCCGCCACCTTTATAGCGGTGGGCATGAGCTGCTCCTTGGGGACAACCATGTTGATGAGCCCGATGTCGAGGGCTTGTTTAGCGGTGAGCCGGTCACCGATAAGGAGTATCTCCATAGCTTTGCACCAGGGTATCTGGCGGGGCAGGTTCACGCAGGAGCCGCCGAGTGGCACTAAGCTCCAACGAACCTCCTGGATGCCCAGCATGGCGTGCTCGGCAGCGATGCGAATGTCTGTCAACAGGATGAACTCCGTCCCTCCCGCCAAGGCGTAGCCGTTGATAGCTGCGATAATCGGCTTGTAGCAATGGCTGAACCAGCGCTTGGCTCTGGGCTCGAGCTTGATTTCGGCGCTGGTTGCCTTGCCTATAGCCTCCTCGAGGTCAGCCCCGGCGGAGAACGACCTATCTCCGGCACCAGTCATAATCAAGACCCAGCCATCGGGGTCAGCCTGAAATTCCTCATCTATCTCATCCATCCTCAGGAAATCTTTGATGGTCAGGGCGTTCCGCTTCTCAGGATTGTTGAAGGTCATGATACGAATATGGCCCTTTTTCTCGTAATCTATGGTCATTCAGACCTCCTTCGCAGTGAGTCTATTATATAGATTTGTGTATCAGATGATATTTGTACACCATATTGGCGACGTTGATGCCGGAGTCTACTGCCTGATGTGTACCAACCCCATATCCTCCAGCATCACATCCTACGTAGAACAAGCCCTGGATTGGTGCTTTAGCTGAAGGCTTGTATTTGCCGCACTGGCCTACGACTTGTCCCAGCCCAATACATTCTCCGCCCTGTCCTGGCAGCACCTGGTCACGGGTAAGGGCTGAGACCTCACGTGTGGAGTACCCCTCTTTGAATTCGATGTATTTTGGCAGTTGGGGTAAAGCCTTGAATAGCATCTCCTCACCCTTATCCCACCACCTCTTCTTCTCTTTGTCCGACATCTTGGGGTCAGCAGGACACCAGAAGCCTGTCATGAGCATCTGCTTCCCCCTTGGGGCTGCGTTGTGGTCGTAATTGGAGGGAATCTCATACCAGACAGTTACTTCTTGGGGCATCTCACCTGACTTTGCCTTGAGCCATTTCTCAAGACTCCAAGTGCTGTCTTGGGTGAATATTACTCCATAGGGCTCTTTAACCACCTTCTTGCTCAGAAAATAGCGGCTGCCCATCATCCCCCACGATGGGACCAGTTGTTTGACATAATTCACATAGCTCTTATCGAAGTGCTTTTCGCCTACAAGCTTAAGCACGGTGGGCTGGATGCCAGCGTTACTCACAACGATGGGAGCTAGAAAGGTGCCTTTGTCTGTGACCACGCCTGTGACTTTACCGTTATCTACGGTGATTTTCTCAACCCGGGCGCGCATAATTACCTTGCCGCCATATTTCCCCACTGCTTGGGCATAGGCATCGGCCAGCTTGCCAAAGCCACCCTTGCAGAAAGTCCCTCCGCTGCGGAGGAAAATGTCTTGCAGGGTCTTTATTGCCTCTGAGGCAGCCAGGGCATCAACAGGTACCATGAAACAGCCGTCGGCCACCGGCCCGATAAGGAAGGCATACAGAGATTTGTGCACGTTGTAGCGGCTAAGCCAATCGGCGAAGCTGATGTCATGCAGAGTATCTATCTCCTGTGGGGTCATCATGGTAAGCTCGGTGAAGACCTTTATGGCTTCTTCTCTATCCTTCGCTCCTACCTCAAGCCAATCGAACATATCATCTGGGTTCATCACTTGTCCTGGTGGGGGCTGGGGCCCCACTACAAACTTGCCCTTGGAGTTCTTGAATCGGGTGCCCTGGATGCCCGGCGCCACCAGCCCTGCTTTGCCCTCCATACCCAATTCTTTAAGTACGACTTCAAGCAGAGTTCCCTGGGTAGGAGCGCTGATAACCACCCAAGCTGTATAAGTGAACCCCTTCTTGGAGAGAGACATAGCCTTTCCACCGGCGCGGGAATTCTTCTCCAGCAGCAATACCTTGAGCCCTCGCTTTGCCAGCAATCCGGCGCAGGAGCTGCCTCCGAACCCTGCCCCAACCACAATCACATCATATTCTGACTTCGCCATGATGCTCTCCTACCTTCACTTCCGATAGAGCTACAAATTCAAGAAGTGGTAGTGCCAAGTTTGATTAGAAGTCGCCGGGATGATTTGGGTTCTTTCTACGCATTTGAGTGGGAGACAATATGAACGAAATAATGGGACGTTTAGCGCAACTCTTTATAACCTTGGTCATGTCACGGTGGCTTACGCCAACCCTGAGCTTCCATTTTACCGGATCAACGACGTCTACATACATTATCAGGTAGTCTCCCTGACGCTTAATACCGCTGACATACCCGGTGAGCTGGGTCTTGCCCAGACCCGTTGACCTCATCAACATGTTGACCAACCCCCTTTTTGGCCGTACTGGATGCAGCCTTTTCTCTCATCGCTTAAAGGATGTAGCCTTTTGCCCGTGCCTTGGTGACTATCTCAGGCTCCTTCCACCATTTCTTTATGCCACACTCTTCTGCTATGGTGTTGGAACAAACGTACCCAGGACCCCAGATCACACAGCCTCCAGGCCATACGTTAGCCCCGCCTACAAACAGGTTCTTTATCGGCGTAACATTGTGTGAGCACTCCTGGTTTGGCCTGAGGTATCCCATCTGTAACGGATGGTATTGCCCTTGCTTGTAAGAGCCCCTGACCATGTTGGCGAACTTGTTCTGAATGTCAGCCGGTGTAGTTATGTTCCACCACAGCACCTTTTCTTTGGTCATATTGGGTGCATATTTCTGCAGGGTAGCTAACTGGTACTCGGCAATCTTCTCCCTGAACTTAAACTTAAGCCATCCCTCGGAGCCGCCATCCTTGAGGGCGAAGGGTGCCATCTGTGAAAGCAGACCTGTAGCTCTTCCCGGAGGTGCTTGGTAGGGGTCATGCACGCTGGGGAAGCTAGCTATATAGCCAGCGGTCTTGGGCAACTCGCCTTTGGCCATCAAATCCCATTCGTGCCTTAACTCGTCTGAGTTGTTATATCCCAGAACATAGATGAAGGCTTTGTTGATATCTGGATTATGCTCTGCCGCCTTGAATCTAGGAGGTTCCTCCAGAGCTAGGTGCAGGTCACATAGGCTCCACTTCTCCCACTGCCAGATTTTCACCATGTCTACGAAGTCCTTCTGCAGCTTGTCTTCACCCACGTATTTAAGGAAGGTCTGATGTATGTCTATAGTGCTGACCACTGCCTTGTTGGCCATGAACTTGGTGCCGTCCTCTAGCTCCACACCTTTGGCTGTGCCATTCTCCACAATGATTCGCTTTATCTGGGCACTCTGCCTAATCTGCCCCTTGTTCTCGAAGATTATCTTTAGCAGGGCGTTGGAAACCCTGTGCGAGCCGCCTGCTGTCAAACGGTAATTTGACATTCTATTGAAATAAAGTGGTATTAAGTACCCAACCCCCGACTGGCTGTAGTCAAGTCCCCAGTGGCAGACTGAATAGAGCATCAGGGTTCTGACATGGTCATTCTCGAATCTTTCCTTGATGACATCGTCAGGGGTCTTCTCTGCTAAATCGGTCACCTTCCTGCCCAGCTCAAAAGTCTCCATTCTCGCTGCTGCAAGAGGGGCTGGCTCTGGCTTGACATAGGTCTGTGGGCCGACGATGGCTTTCATCATCTCGTCACACTCACGATACATATCGCGATAGGAATCGGCGTCCTTCTTGGAGAACTTGGCTATCGAGGCACAGGTCTTTTCCGGGTCTGTGTAAACACAGATGCATTTCCCATCGGGCAGGGGCATCGCCCACTGGAGTTCAGGGAAAATATGTTTGACGTTGTAATCCTCTTCCAGCTTGAAGTCATCGTAAATTGGGGCATAGTCAACCATCATGTGGAATATGGCGTGTGTATTGTGGAAGAAGTCGGGTAGGGTTATCTGCTCCGTGGCGAGCCCTCCTCCTGCTTCGTACCTCTTCTCCAGCAGCAGAACCTTCTGGCCCGCTTTGCTCAGATAAGCGCCGATCGCCAGCCCATTAGGGCCTGTGCCTATTACAATTACATCGTATTGCCCCGCCATTTTTTTGCCTCCTTCTCCTTACGACCTTAACAATAGCCGAAATTCGCCTATATTACATAAGTTCAATATCATGGCAATCAGGAGCGACGATGAGCTTGGGCTCGGTCAGTTTCTGAACATCTTCAGGCGTCCACCCTGGTGCCACTTCCTTGAGCACAAGTCCTTTTTTAGTGACCTCTATTACGGCGATATCGGTTACGATGAGGTCAACGCATTTAGGCGCAGTTAAGAGGTAAGCGCATTTCTTTACTATGCGATAATCCCCTTCCTTAGTGGTATGATTCATTACGACGATGAGCCTTTTGGCTCCAAAGGCAAGATCCATGGCGCCACCGATGGTGCCGACCTGCCTCTCCGGCACCATGTAGTTGGCTAAATCACCCTTTTCTGAGACCTGGTAGGCTCCCATCACGCTGATGTCCAGATGGCCTCCCCTGACTATGGCGAAGGATTCATCGTGGCTGAAGAAGCACATCCCTGGGGCTGGTTTCACGGTTTGCCCTCCGGCATTGACCAGGTCGAGGTCTCCCTCTCCGGGTAGCGTTATTTCTCCGTAACCGAGGACACCATTCTCACTGTGAAATAGCACCTCTCTGCCAGCAGGAACGAAATTCGCCGCCAAGCCAGGGATGCCGATTCCCAGATTGACTATGTTGCCGTCCTGGAACTCCTTAGCAACGCGAAGGGCCATTATTTGCCTATCTAACCTTTGTTTTTCTCGAACCTTGCTGCTCATTTTCTGGTACCCTTTCCCTTTTTAGCCGCCTTAATATCAGCCTCATATTTCTTTTTGGATTCCTCAGCCCGAGTGTCAGTAATCTCGCCTTCTTGGACAGGGGCCTCCTTGGGACGCGCTACCACCCTGTCCACATATACTCCGGGAGTAACTATGGCTTCGGGGTCCAGCTCTCCCAACTCTACTATCTCGTCTACCTCGGCTATGGTAACCCTGGCCGCCCCGGCCATGGTGGGATTGAATGTCCTCGATGTTCCCCGGTAGACCAGATTGCCCCAGCGGTCGCCCTTATGGGCGTGTATCAGTGCGAAGTCAGCCTTGATGGGCAGCTCAAGCAGATACTCGTGGTCATCTATGACCCTTTTCTCCTTGCCTTCCTCAACCACTGTTCCGATTCCCACCGGCACATAGAAACCGCCGATCCCAGCCTTGGCTGCCCTGACCCGCTCCGCCAGGGTACCTTGAGGGACCATCTCGATATCAACCTTTCCTGCCCTGAGGAGCTTCTCGAAGTTATTGACATACATCGCACTCACCGGTGCAGAAACGATGGCCTTTTTTATGCGCCCGTTCCTAACCAGGATGTCCATATCCTCCGGGAACTTAGCGCCTTGCATCCGCCAGACATCGGCGCCGAAACCGCTGCTGTTGGATACTGTGGTGAGATTCTTCAACCCCTTTCTATCAAGGGCTTCCAGTAAGCAACTGGGCATGCTAACCACAGTGCCAAATCCGCCAACCATGATTACTGCCCCGTCATTTATGTCAGCCACTGCTTCATCGAAGCTAGCTACTATCTTATTTATTGGCATGAACAATCACCTCACTCTAATTCGCAGGCTGTCCATTATCATTAACTGGCTGCTTGCCTTTTTCGGTGATACTGGAGTACCATGCGCGCGACATTGATACCTGACTCTGCTGCCTGGTGCGTGCCCATGCCGGCACCGCCTGCGTCGCAGCCTACATAGAAAAGCCCTCGAATGGGCGACTTCGGCGAGGGCTTATATTTACCACACTGCCCCACTATCTGAGCCAAGCCTACGCACTCGCCACCCTGCCCTGGCAGCACATGGTCTCGTGTTGCGGCTGACACTTCGGCTGGTCCCTCGAACTCTTTGTACATGACAGCATCCATAACCTCGGGAAAGACTTTATCCAACATCTCGTCCATCTTTTTGTATAGTTTCTTTACGGTCCCGGTTGCCTCGGGGTCTGGTGGGCAAATGGTACCCGCGATGAAACACTGTTTGCCAGGAGGCGACATTGTAGGATCGTAATTGGACGGGACGATACCGAACAGAATGACTTCCCCGGGTATGTGTCCCTCTTTTACTTTGAGGAAGCGTTCTACGTTCCACCAACTGTCGTCCGACCACATCATATACATCGGAAATTTCAGCACTGGTTTATTAAGGAAATATTTGACAGCAGTGAAGGCCCAGCCGGGCACTAAGTCCTTGACGTAGTTTACGTAGCTCTTGTCGAAGTGCTTCTCGCCCACCAACTTGAGCACGGTAGGCTGGATCCCTGCGCTGCTGATGACGATGGGCGCTTTGAACTCGCCATCAGCCGTGGCTACGCCGGTGACCTGTCCGTCCTTGATATTTATCTTCTCGACTCTGGCTCGTGTCCTCATCTCTCCTCGATTGGCCTTGAATGCCCTGGCTAGAGTATCTAGGAGGCGTCCGAAGCCTCCGACATAGTATCCGCCGCCACCGCTGAGGGCTATGTGCTGCAAAATCTTGACCTGCTCGGAAGCTGATACCAGGTCGATGGGTTCCGCCAGCGAGGCATTGGATTGCATAGCCAGATAGCTGTAAAGGCCGAAAGGCGTATCGTGTTGAGTGACATATTCATGGAAGGTCATGTCATCCAGGGCATCTAACTTATCTGGCGGCATCATCGCGATTTCAGTGAGTATGGTAAGAGCGCGCTCTTGCTCTTGGGCATCCAGTCCGAAGAGGTTGAAGAACTCCGTGGGGTCTTGTACCCCTTCCGTTTGATGAGAAATCGTCGTCTTGTACTTTTTCCACTGCGAACTTCTGTAAGCAAGGCATGCCTCTTCCAGATAGATTGGCTTCAATTCAGACTCAATTCCCAGGAGATTGAAGGCTGTGGCAAAAGCCGGGCCCCGCATTGGCACCTGGAGTTTTGGCGCTAGCTCGTATCTGAAACCGTCTCGTTCAGCACCCACTGCTTTGCCGCCGGCGGTATCGTTTTTTTCCAGCAGCAGCGTTTTGAGCCCCCACTTTGTCAGAAGGGCAGCACAGGTGAGCCCTCCGGGGCCTCCGCCTATAACGATAGCATCATGCTGTTTTGCCATCTTCCCCCCTCATTTTCTCTATATCTGTGCTACGAATACGGCGAGGTACTCTTTATTTAGTAGAGCGGCTTTATTTCTTGCGATATGTGTGATTGGGCTTGGCTGAAGCCCGCGCCCTCTTTCTTACCTTCCACAGCTCTGCTACTAGTGAATCCGGCTCCTCTTTCCCCTTTTCCTCCCATGGCTTGCCCAGCCCCAGGTCAGTAGCGATTATTTTGTAGCAGTTGTAGGACTCGGATGCGCCTGCATTGGAGCCTACATGCCAGCAGCCACCGGTGCCGTAGAGATTAGGTATAGGTGTTCTATGGTTGGCCAGCTCAGGCATAGGCCTGTTCTCGAAGACCTGGAACGGTGAGCGGTCGATCCCGGCCATCGCTCCCATGGGGCCGAGGTTCCTCATGCGAAGGTGGTCGTAGGGGCTGTTAGTGTCGATGCCGATGATGTTGTCCCAGGTCATATTGGGGGCATACTGCTGCCAGATGGTTATCAGGTTCTCGGCATATCGCCTCTTTATCTCCAGCCATTCCTTCTCGCTGAACCGACTAACGGGCGGAGAGAGCTGCTCGTTCTGGACCACGTGCTTGCCTGGGGGCGCATAGGATGGGTCAACCAGGCTGTGGCAGCCCACAGTGGGGCAGTAATCCTCGAGCGGAGGATATGTCTGCAGCTTCTCATATAAGCACTCTCTGGCGATGTGTATCGGGTCAGGGTCAGGCTGCAAACCGAGCCACTGGCACTCATGTATGTCAGGGTTGAACGCTTCGGCCTTGTACTTGGGCGCCTCATGGACGGCGAACGAGTACCACATCAAACATCCGAAGCCTTTCTGTAGAAGGTTCAGTCGCGTGGCTATGTTCTCCGGTATATACTCTCTGCCTATTATGTCGAAGCACAGTTGCTCCGGCGACAGCCCGCAGACCGCCACGATTTTTCTCGCTTTGACCTGGCTGCCATCCTTGAGGCGAATGCCGGTAGCAGTCCCATTCTCGATAATCGCCTTTTCTACTTCGGCATGGGTGAAGAACTTGCATCCCATCTGCACCAGAAGCTGGTGGGCAGCATGGGCCGCCTGATGGGTACCTCCACGGCAGAAGCCGATCAGCGGGGCTTGGCCGGCCATGCCGAACACCATGGCGCCCTGACCCGGCTCGTTGATGTCCATGGCGGCCGATACGCACCACCTCAAGATGCATGACTGGAGTTCCTTGCTCTCGAAGAACTCCAGGGCCGACCGATAGGCGCTCGCCTGAAGTATCAGGCTGTCCGGTGCGAAGCCGGCCTCGAGGAGCTTGGGATAGAGGGCCATCTGCCGTTCCATGTACTCAGGGTTGGGCAACCACTCCGCGGGGACGTAGCACCGATCCACGGTGACTCTCTGGTACTCATCGCTCATATCCAGGTCCCTGAGCTTGAGCCACCTCTCGGCATCCTTCTCCGAGAACCGTGCGATCTCCTTTGCCGTACGCTCCCAGGTGGGGTCGTGCTTGTCGCTGTAGATGGAAAGTGCGGTCTCGGTGTCCCGAAAGACGAAGCCGTCGCTGCACAGGTGCTGGTCCCACTGCGCCCCGTAGTCCCAGAACTCGGGAAAATCGCGGTACAGCGGCGTCCAGTAGAAGGGGAGGATTATGTTGGCATGGTCGTTGCCGCGGAAGCCCGGTGCGGCGATTTCTTCTGTGCACAGGCAGCCGCCTATCTCATGCCTTCTCTCGAAAATACCTACGCTCATACCCCCATATTTCATGAGGTATAGAGCCAGAAATAGCCCTTTGTTTCCGCCTCCTACAATCACTGCATCGAATGCTGCATCAGCCATCATGACCCCCTTCAAGAAAAGTTCTTAATCTTGTAAAGCCAGCGCTAGAACTTGATTACGCTGCGTATAACCTTCCCCTTTTCCAAATCCTCGAACGCATCGTTGATTTCGTCTATGGCATAGCTCTTGGTAATGAGCTTATCGATGGGCAATTTGCCATCCATGAAAAGATCAATGTATCGCGGTATATCAATTTGTGCATTTATATCACCCTGGACGGTTCCGGTAATGGTCTTGCCTAGGAGGAATTCATATGTGGCGATGCTAAGCAAGCTGCCGAGGGGAGCCATGCCTACGACGATGAGCTTCCCCCCGAAGCGGATTGAGGCGAATGCTTGAGTCATAACATTCACGTTACCAATGCATTCAAGAGCGTAATCTGAACCTCCTCCAGTCAATTCCATAACCTTCATCATGGGGTCTTCCTTCTTTGCGTTAATAACGTAGTCTGCCCCAAGCTTCTGGGCCATCTTCAGCTTCTTATCTAAGGCGTCAACGGCGATGATTTTGCCCGCTCCAGCTAGCTTAGCACCCATAACAGCGCTCAGCCCCACGCCACCGCAGCCGAAGATAGCAATGCTTTCGCCGGGCTTTATCCTGGTCGAATTGATGGCGGCGCCTATACCGGTGCTCGTACCGCAGCCCAGGAGACACAATACATCGAGGGGGGCATCCTCTCGAACCTTCACGCAGGAACGCTCATGTACTACGGCGTACTCGGCATAGCTGGCAAGTCCGAACATGTGGTTCAGTGCCTGTTTGCCTTTGTGCAAACGTATCCCGCCGCCGGGTAGAGTTGCCATAGACTGAATAGGCAGGTTCTCCACGCACATCGTAGGCTTACCCTCGACGCAGTAACGACATTTGCCGCAGGAGAACGCCACCATCATTACCACATGGTCGCCGGCCTGGAGAGTGGTTACGCCAGGCCCTACCTTCTCCACTATGCCTGCTCCCTCGTGTCCGGGCACCACCGGAACGGGGACAGGCATCTCGCCTTTCAGGAAGTGCAGGTCGCTGTGGCATACCCCGGTGGCCACAATCTTCACCAGTACTTCATTGGCTTGAGGTTCATCGAGAGTAACCCTCTCTACTTTCAGCGGTGTGTTAGTCTCGTATAATACGGCTGCCTTCATCCTCTCTCCTCCTTCGATAATTTCGCCTAGCCGAACATGCTTTTGCCCGTACCCTGAGTGTTGGCAGGAGTATGCAGGACATCTTCCTTCACCAGTTGCTGTATTTCCTTGTCCGACATCTTCAGCAGGTTGCGGCATATCTCTTCGGTATGCTGGCCTAGTAGAGGAGGCGGCGTGCTCTGCATAGGTGATGTCCCTGACATTTTGAAAGGGACACCAGGGTAAAGCCTTGCACCAGCTACAGGGTGCTCCAGCTCTACGATCGCGCCCTGCCACTTGAGCTGGGGATCTGCAAGTGTGTCTGGTGCTCGCTGTACTACTCCAGCAGCTACGCCGACAGCCTGCAAAGTCTCCATAACCACGTAAGCATCGAGCGTTGCAGTCCACTCTCTTATCTTTGCGTTCAGTTCTTCGACGTTCTTCAAACGGCCGCGAAGGCTGGCGAATTTGCGGGCCCTGGCCCAGGCAGGATCACCCATGGCATTACAGAAGCTGTGCCACTCCTCATCGGTGAACACAGCTATGGCGCACCACTCATCTGCATTCTTGCAGGCGTAGCAACCATGGGGAGCAGCGTAAGCGCTTCGATTCCCCATCGGCTTGGTGATTCGTTTGTTGAAAGTGTAGTCCAGATAGTGCTCGCCGATGAGGCTGACTGCCACCTCTGTTTGGGCCATGTCGATATATTGCCCTTTGCCCGTTCTGCGCCTGTAGTCAAGGGCGGCCAGAGCCCCTATTACGACATGTTTGCTTGCCATGTGGTCGGGCAGCGGGGAGTTCGACCCCACAGGATAAGGGTCATCAGGTTGAGCCCAGATAGAAAGCATACCGGAGGCAGCGGAGAGCATAGGTCCATATGCCTGGAATTCGCTGTAGGGCCCGCCGCCGCCGAATCCCTGGCTGCTGACGTAGATAATCTCGGGGTTGAGCTTGCGCACTTTTTCGTAGCCAAATCCAAGGCTTGGCATCACTCCGCCGCGGAAGTTCTCCAGCAGGATATCAGCTATTTTGATGAGGCGGCTGACCAACTCTTTTCCTTTCTTGGTCTTGAGATTTACGCCAAAGCTTCGCTTACTGCGATTCGCCTCGTTGAAACCGGCGATATTGTTGATATCCGGGCCTATAGTCCTCATGAAGTCGAGGTTATCCTTCGACTCTATCTTGATGACGTCGGCACCAAGTTCGCCGAGGATTTTGCCGGCGTCGGGAACCACACCGCCGGTGCCGAAGCTGAGAACCTTAACATTTTCCAGAGGTAACACTTCGACCTCCTTGCTACACTACCCCGGCACCTCTGAAGGCCACCAGGTCATTCTTCGATAAACCGAGTTCCTTGCAGTAGATTTCCACATTGTGTTCGCCCAGACAGGGAGCAGGGCGACTTATCGCTGCTGGCGTCTCTGTCCACTTGTACGGCGGTCCCGGATATTCAGCCTTGCCGGCAGCAGGATGCTCAACCTCGACGAAGTACTTTCTGGCTTTGGTCTGCGGGCTTTTGTAAAAATTCTCTATGTTCAAGATAGGAGCGATGGGAACCCCCTCTCGCTTCCCTGCTTCAAAGAGTTCGGTCATGGTATATTTCTGGGTGAATTCCAGCACGATGGCGTACAGGTCATCGGCATTGCCGATGCGGTACATAAAACTGCGCCAATCGGGCATTTGAAGCACCTCGGGACTGCCTAGAACGCGAACAAGGGCATCCCATTGCCGAGGGGTCAGGGCAATCACCCTAATCAGGCCATCTTTACAGGGGTAGACGGGGTAGATGGATGCCCCCATTCGCGTCTCCGTGGTAGGCGGCGGCCCGCCTGGGTTGAGGGCGTAAGAATAATTCGGCACTATCCAAGGATAAAGTCCCAGGCGCGATGTCTCGTGCACCGATATGTCGATATATTGCCCTTGCCCCTTATCGCCGCGCATATAGAGGGCAGCCAGTATCGCTATATTGGCGTGCAGCGACGCTGCATCGTATGCTGGCGAACCCGGACACAGGCAAGGTTCCTTCCCGGGATAGCCGCTGGTGATCATGACGCCGCTCATGGCGAAATCTATAAGGTTGGAACCTTTGCGGTTCTTGTATGGCCCTGAGTGGCCGAATTCGGTTATGCTCGCCATAACAAGCGAGGGGTTAATATCATGTAGCGTGGGATAGTCAAGCCCCAATTCTGCCATGTAATCCGGTGGCGAGTTTTCTACCAGGACATCTGCTGTTTTGACTAGCTTCATGAAGATGTCTTTCCCGTCTGCGGTCTCGATGTTTAGTGTAACCCCTCGTTTGCCGGCATTACGATGGAGGAAGTAGAGGCTTTTCTCGGAATGAGGAATGGCATCCACAAAAGGAGGGATCGTACGTCCGGGGTCTCCCTCAGGCCTTTCAATTTTTATGACATCTGCACCCAGGTCGGCGAACAACTTCGTACAGTAAGCGCCCCTGCTGTCGGCCAAGTCCACGATGCGGTATGCACTCAGGGCGCCCTCTTTTTTCTTTGCCAAAGTAGCACCTCGCTCACAGAAAGATTGTCAACCCCTGAGATGTTTGAGCCTCGGCACGACCCTTTCAACCGGCGATTGAGACAATCCCAGCCCTAGAAGCAGGATAAGACTTGAAGCCTCTGCTGAGTATGGTGCTAATCCTTGTTTTGTGCTTCTGCAGTTTCCCGAAGATTCTTAGGGGGCTGCACTATATGAGATAGGGATGGCATGGTATAAACAACAGTGTTAGCACCTGACATCATACACAGACGAATGCCAAGTCAGTTTGATAAGAGCTAATCCAGGTATGTCTTAATGTAACGCTCCATCTCCTTTGTGGGTTTCCACCACTTCTTCACGCCCAAATCCTCAGCAACCTTGTTCGCACCCAGATAACCTGAACCACCTAACACCAGCCCTCCCGGATATGTAGATACCCCGCATACATAGAGTCCCTCGATGGGCGTCTTGGTGCTGGAACACTCCTGATTGGGTCGGAAAGAGCCCAGCTGTATGGGTCTATAGTCTCCGTGCTTGATTCCGCCGCGGCGCATGTTGGGGAAGCGGGTTTCGATGTCCACCGGCGTCTCATGGATGGTCATAATGATGTTCTCGCGTTTCATGTTTGGGGCAACCTTGTGCCATTTCGCCGAAATTGCCTCTTCCATCTCTTTGCCCTTTTTCTCCCAGCCGCCCTGGATTTCGTAGGGAGCATGCATCTGGAAGAAAGAGATGTGTTTGCCCGGCTTATCGCTCAGATGAGGATCAAAGAGTGTCTGGCAGGTGGCATGGCCCCCGAAATTGGCACTGATCTTGCCAGCAACGACGTTGTCCCAATGAGCTAAAAGCTGCTGCGTGCTCTCGATGCCGAATACTACCATAAAGGCATCGTTCACCCAGGGGTCGTCACACTTGTAGTGCGGAGGCTCCTCTGAGGCAACATGAAGAGTATAGAAGCTCCACTTATCGTACTTCCATCCGTCAATTAAAGATTTGAAGTCCTTATCTAGGTGCTGAGCGCCAACTAGGTCGAGGAAAGTAGTATGCGGGTCAAGAGTGGACATGACCACCTTACTGCGCAGGGTGCGCCCCTCTGACAACTCGACTCCGGTAGCTTTGCCGTTGTGCATTATTATCTTGCTCACCTCGGCATGTTCCAGAATTAATCCACCGGCTTTGACTATCTCTCTACCCATAGCGCTGGCGAATTTATGAGAACCGCCATAGCAGTAGCATTTGTTCATGCCCCTGTCGAGAAGAAGTGGCACGAAGAAGCCTATGCCGGTCTCTCTGGGGTCCAGACCCCACATGCAACTGGCGTATAGCATCAGGGCACGCACGCAGTCATTCTCAAATGTGTTGTTAATAATCTCCACGGGGCTCTGCTCGATGAGCTCCAGCATGTCCTGCCCCACCTTGGTCTTCTGGAGAGCCATGGTCATCTCTATAGGTGTTGATGCTGGCACATAGGTAGCAGGAGCTACTATCTCGTCAACGATGCGTCGCCAGCTTCTCATCACCCTGCCGAAGTTGACTGCATCCTTGAAGGAGAACTTGCTAATAGAGTCCTTGGTATCCTCTATCATATGGGTGAGGAGCAGAGACCTGCCATCCTCGAACACCATGGCTGTTTGCGCGTTGGGCTTGATCCAGAGCAGAGAAGGTCCATCCAGGTTGAAGTCCCTGATGACGGGCATGTAGTCAACCATCATGTGATAGATAACATGAGGGTTCGAAGAGTAGCAGGGATATAGTATCTCTTCAGTGGCTAGGCCTCCTCCGATTTCGTAGCGGCGCTCCACCAGAGCCACCTTTAGCCCTGCTCTTGCAAGGTAAGCCGCTGCCATCAGGCCGTTAGGCCCGGCACCTATGATAACGACGTCCCACTCGCTATTGTCGGGGAACTCCCTGAACATATGCCCGAAAATATCTTCTGTCGTCATGATGTCCCCCTCTCCCTTATATCTGTTGTTCAACGGGGTGTTGCGGAAACCCTGTCCTCCTGTGGTATGTAATATGGTGATGGGTACCACCACTTGCCCGGCTCGGCAATACCGTCCTCTATTAGTATGTGCATAAGGTTATAGGGTATGGCCATGAGGCAGAGCGCCCCAGGATGACCCGTAGTCTGGTGGCAGGTATAGAGCCCCTCAATAGGGGTGCGATACCGAGCCAACTCTGGGATGGGACGCTGAGTCCATGATTGGTCGCGGCAATGGCGGGAGCCGCACCAGGTGCCTCCTATGAGACCGGTGTTGCGGAACTCGACCTCGCGGCCAGTGGCTGACCAGTGATGAAGTATGTTATTATCTTCAAGCCCTTCGAGCGCCTGGCTGAACGCCTTGCGCATGTAAGCATCGAGCTTGGCTTTTTCCTTGTCCTGAGCGTCGACGCCTTCGACCTGATACTCAGGAACAGGTACATTCACCTCGAAGGCAGCCGATATGTAGCCGTTGGTGTAGTGCCCCTGACAATCCGTGGGATTGAACGCCTGTGATGGTGTCAGAAACCACATCAGCTTCTCCGGAGGCAAGCTGGGGTTAGTCTTGTGGGCGTCGCAATCGGCTACGTTTTCGTAGTAAAGCTCTCTCGAGTCGGATGGGTATACACCGCCAAAGGGGATTTTGTTGGGTCCCGACACACCGACCTCATTTTCAGCCATCGCCTTGAATTTGGAATTCCACTGGATAGGTTTCCGGGTGTGGAAGGTGGACACATAGAGGGTGCCATTCTTCAGGCTGATGTCCTTCACTTTCTGGATAAAGCCGGGATTCAGATGCTCCCTTCCTATCATCTTGATAAAGGTCTGCATATAGTCGATTGCAGCTATCACTGCCTTGTTCGCCCAGATTTTTCTGCCACCTATCGCTGCTGTTTCCCTCAAGCGCACCCCGATAGCCCGCCCGTCCTGGACTATGATTTCATCCACAGGGCAGCAGGTGCGCACCACTGCGCCGTGAACTACCGCGCAGCGGTGGATGGCATGGAAATAGCCGTGCAGGCCACCGCGCGGAGCGCTAAGCCTGCCGGTGTTGGGCAGGAGAAGGAGTTGGTCACAGAGTAAAGCGGGAATGGCCACGCCCTCCCAGTGGCCGGCGGCCCCCGATGCCCAAGCCGCAAAAGCCATGGTTACTTTGAAGGGCTCGCTATCAAAGTATTCGTCCATGAGGTCGAACATGGTCCACTCGCGCAGCTCGTGTGTCCAGACGTCCGGCTGATATTTCCTGTAAACCTGCATATATGGTGTGTTCTCGTCTGTTACCTCCACTTCAGGCGGATGCGGCGGACACCAGAAGGCAGCGCGCATCAGTTCTTTAGTGAACGGAGGGCTGGTCATTAGCCCGGCCAGCTTGGCGAAGCCCATCATGTCCTTTTCAGTTATAGGCACTACACCATAGGTAGTCGTACTGCCGGCGGCCAGCGATTTCATAATATCCACCGGATTCCAGGTCATGCGGAAGCCGTACTTGTGCAGTTCCAATTGCTCGAAGCCTGGGGCTGGTGCAGCGTACATAAGCATGGCATGAGGATAGATACGCGCCCCGGGGATGGGCTCCACTGTTTCACATGCCCCGCCACACTCTACCCGCTCCTCCAGCACACACACGCTCAGACCGCACTTGGCCAGATAGGCTGCTCTGCAGTCATCCCATTGGGCCCTCCACCTATAATGACAATATCGTATCTTTCATCCTTGCTCATATACTCCTCCTTACGAGTACAATACAAAAATGGATATGGCTTGATTGGCTGACTTAAAACAAAGCAATACTGCCAGTTCAGTACTCGCTATGTGGTAGAGCAGAATCGGATATTTTGCTTAGACAAATATTTCTTGGTTAGTTGTCTCTAAGCCTGCTCTAAGTGAGTCTGCTTCTCTATGGAAGTAGAGCAAAAAGGAAAACAACAAACCCGGTGGCGGGTTGTGTTGCATCTGTGGTGTGATATTTTTATCTCACATCACTGGGGGTGTCAATAGAGAAAACCCGATGTTTTATGTAGTGTTATGTATGTAGGGAGAGGCGAAATTAGTGCAGGTTTGTCAAAAAAATCGCATCAGAATAGCCTATTTCGCGGTCAAGCGCATCTCGCTATGATAGTAGTGCCTTTATCCACCTATTGGGGGAATCCCACCAGCATTCGGCAATGGATTCCTATTACACTTGGAGGCGGCTGGAATAATTTTTCACCCGCCGCTGATAGCGAGCACGAAGAAGAGCTCGTCGCCATCCTTCAAAGGCTTAGTCATTTCGTCAGCGGAGATTTTTTGTCCATTGACGAAGAACCATACCTGGGGCCGCAGATTGCCCTGCTTATCATATAGCCATCGCTTAATTTTCGGGAAGCGAGTTTCTAATTCGTGGAGGCATTCCATGGGGGTATTTCCTGATACTTTCACGAACTCTTGCCCATTGGTAAATCTGCGAAATAGTGCGGATACCTTTACGGTGACACCCATATTTCACCCCTGGCAACCAACGACAATATTCTGGTACTCACAGCAGTACTGGCTCAGATGTTTGGCCCTTACCTGATATTATCGCATTTAGTTTATCATTGCCAGCGGAGGCTATCATCAATACGAGTACCTCTCCCTTTAGAGGAGAGGTACTCAACTCAAGGAGGGCAGGGATTTTTAGGACTATTTATACAACTTGTCGGCTAGCTCGGATAGCCCCAGGCTTACCAGTTTTTCCTTCAGCGGACGACCCTTGGCGTCCAGACCCCTTGCCTTGTAATAGTCTTTCAGCATGAGTTCTACATTGGGCACTGAGCCTGCAGCACCACCATCGGAGTGCGGAGTCATAATTCGCTTCGGCATTCGGTCGTCTGCGGCTGTAATGCCCATGAGATTGTTCAGACCGCGTTGAAGCATCCAGATACGCTCTCCGCATGTCATGATTTCTTTAAGGTCGTAATCAAAACCGGTGGCGGCCTTCAGCGCCTCTGCCAGCTCGGTAACCGACATGGACATGAGGCCGAACTGGCACATCGTCGCTGCATTTGACAGCATTGCCACGTTTTCGCATATAAAATTAAGTTCACCTTTGCCCTCGTCAGCCTTGGGGTCGTAGCCGCCTGTTATGCCAATGTCTGGCCAGGTGGTCCAACTCGATTCAATCTTGCCTATCTCGGATGCGACGTGGCAGGCGCCCCGGTTTGACATTATGAAACCGAGGCCATGACCATGGGACCCTCTCGAATCGTACAAAGCAAACTCGAGGCCTTTGACCTCCACTGTACAATCTGCTGCATCCTTGCCTATCTTCTTAGCAGCATTTCGGCTGCCCTCCGCCAGCACGTTGCCGAAGCCTTTGCGGTATGTTATCTTCTCCATCATCGCCAGAACATCTTCTGCATTCCCCCATCTTAACTGACCACCGTCGAGGTCCTTGGAGGTAATAAGGCCTTTCTCGAAGCACTCCATAGCAAAGGCAATAGTGGCCCCGCAGCTAATGCTATCCATACCATATCGGTTCGCCATCTCATTCATTTTGAGGATGGCTGCCATGTTTTCAATAACCATCAGGGAACCGAAAGCGCCGATTGTCTCATACTGAGGTCCTGGCCCCTCTTCAATTGCGTAGGGCCCCTCAGCCTGTTTGACTGTTCTCTTGCACGCTATGGGACAGGTGTAGCATGCGTGTGGCTTTATTAGGTAGGCACCTAGCGCACCGCCGCCGAGCAGCGGCCCCAGCCACATACCGTCGCCCACGGTGTAATTCTTAACCGGCAGAACGCCGGTCATAGAATTTACGTCCACCCCCATCGCAGTACCGGCGCCCGTGAGGGCCTGAGTGATAACGCTCTCTTTGACCTTAACCAGAGCATTCTTGCGTACATTCTCGAAAGCCTCCGGATTGGCAGGCGTCACTTTGCCAGTGCCACTGATGATAATAGCCTTCAGCTTCTTGGAGCCCATCACAGCACCGCCGCCGCAGCGGCTGACCGAGCCCCATTTCGTATTCATTATGTTGGCAAACTTTACCAGGTTCTCCCCGGCAGGCCCTATCTCCAGCACGTCTGCTTTAGCGCCATGACGTTTCTTAAGAATATCGGAGGTTTCATAGATATCCTTTCCCCACAGGTCCGTTGCATCCTTAATCTCCACCTTGTCATCTGCTATTACGATATATACAGGCTTCTTAGAAGCGCCTGATATAGCAATTCCATCGTAGCCTGCTCTCTTCATTTCGGCAGCAAAGTTGCCGCCGGCCGAACCTTGTCCCCAGATACCCGTCTGTGGCGATTTAAAGGCTGCCAGGAGGCGTGAAGACGTGAAAAAGTTGGTTCCTGATAAGGGGCCACCCATCAGGAAAAGGACGTTCTTGGCGGACAGTGGATCGGTGTTAGGAGGGACACGGTCAAAGAATAGCTTAGCTGCAAGCCCAGCCCCTCCGATGAATTTGCGCAATACATCCTCTTTTATCTTTGTGGTCTTGATAGTGCCGCTACTTAGATCTATGTCTAGTATCTGACCTCTGTTTGTCCCCATTCTTACCCCCTTCCCACTTACGAGACGAGAACGATAATCTGGTTCATCGAGGCCGGCTATTCTAATATGGCCCGCGTTTAACGTGTTCCTTAACTCTTAAGTAAGATGTGTAGGTAATATACTGTTTGCGGTTTATATATTTCTCCAGAGGAACTATTAATCTCCTTTTCTTGTCTATCTGATTGCGCACGGTCAAACTCATGGCATTGCTAGCGCCAGAGCCGTAGGAGGCAAGCAATATCGTTTCGTTTGGTTTTGCCTTATCTAGAATTCCCGCCAGGCTGACGAAAGCTGAGCATGACCCAAGGTCTCCCAAAATCGATGCGATTCCCGGAGCTAACCCCTCTTTCTGTATCCCTAGGTCTTTCGAAGGTAGACTGGCAATCCTGTCATCTGGCTGAGCAAAAACTGTGTAGGTATAGTCCTGTGCTTTTCTATCCAGTTTCTCCAGAAGCCCCTTACATGCCTCAGCTACATGTTTTTGATAGCCGTATTCGCGGTCAAATCGGTAATCATTCAAGTTGGACACCCATGAATCTTTGGCAGACCGCCATCTATCCAGGAAAAAGGTGGAGTAGGTATGTAAACCCTCAAAGTCTGCAATGGTGCCTGTAGTGCCGATAACCATAGCCATGGCTCCCGCACCGAAGTTGGCGTCCCCTTCGGTGCCCAGGGCGGTAGCCCTGTTTTCAGCGCCGATGACAAGCCCGCATGTTATCCTCTTGGCAGCTATGGCATCAAGGCACCCCAGGAGTGCATTGGCCACCGCATTCAAGGAGCCGGAATAATCTATCATGGTGGTTTCCGGACGCAAGCCTAGCGTTTCAGCCAGAATCGGTGCTACATGTTGCTCGATATATGGTGAAGAGGCTGTGCCGATGTATATTGCCCCTATCTGAGCCGAGTTGACACCAGCATGCTTCATGGCGTTGTCAGTAGCTTCAGCAGCCATGGTTACAATATCCTCATCCGCCCCGCAAACTGCTTTTTCTCCTCCTGCCCAGCTACCCCAGGGAATGGCAGCTTCCTTCTGCTCAATCCTGTAGAGCGGTATATAGACTCCGTAGCCGATAATACCAGCCAAGTTTGCCTCCTTAAAAATGTATTACGGGGAGCGAGATAGGATGTTGACGACAGCAACGCCGAATGCGGGCCCACCTACATTATGCTGTAGCCCGATTCCGTTCTTGAGTTTCACCTGACGTTTATCTGCTTCCTCTCGCAACTGGGTAACGACCTCAAAAATCTGGCCGAGGCCAGTAGCCGCTATGGGGTGCCCGTGTGCTTTCAATCCGCCGCTGGGATTTATGGGCAATCTGCTATGCATGTCGAACTCGCCATCCTTGAGCCTTCGCGCAGCTTCGCCCTTGCGAACGAAGCCCACATCCTCGATGTTCATCAGCTCGGTGTTGGTGAAGCAGTCGTGCAACTCAGCAAAGTCAACGTCGCTCGGCTTGATTCCCGCCATCTGGAAAGCCCCTCTGGCCGCTTTGACTGTGGATTGTTGCTCGATGAAGCTATTCCTGTCCCAGAGCTGATTGTGGTCATTGCCCACGTTGCTCGCCATAACATACACTGGTTTGCTGGAATATTTCTTAGCTAAATCGGCACGACATACTATCGCTGCCGCTGCGCCGTCAGTCTGAGGGCAGCAATCGAATAGATGAAGTGGCCAGCAAATGACTGGGCTATTAAGCACACGCTCGATGGTTATCTCGAATTGAAAGTGGGCATAGGGGCAGAAGGTTCCGTTATGATGGTTCTTGACGGCGACTCTGGCGAAGTCCTCCATGGTATATCCGAGCTCGTACATCTGTCTGGTGGCATGCATCGCCTGAATCGCTGGCCCTCCTTGTCCAATCATCCAGGCAGGGTGGTTGCCTGTCTCAGCGCCGCCGCCGCCACCGGCGCCACCCAGTGATTCAGCGGCTGGCTTGTCCCTCATTTTCTCTGCGCCAAGTGCCAGCACGACGTCGTACAAACCCGAAGCCACGCCGAGGCAGGCGTGTCTGAAAGTATCGCCACCTGTAGGGCAGGCATTTTCGAGCCTGGTGCAAGGTATCTCACGTTTTCCAATCATACTTGTCAATGAGTGGCCACTCTGGGCTCCTTGCCCGATGAAGCCTCCGCTCCACTGTCCAAACCAGGCTGCCTTGATTTCTTTGGGGTCTATCCTCTTGTCAACGTTTTTCAGACAGTTCAAGTATGCTTCCTGGATCATGGTTTCCAGGCTCTTGTCGAACAGCTCTCCGAACCTGATCATCCCCACACCGATAACTGCAACTTTGCCTCTCATCTTATTACTCCTCTACCAACCTGAACTTGTAGCCATAGATATTCAGCCCTCTATCGGTTGTGAGCTTTCTGAGAACCATTTCGACCTTGGCGCCTATTTTCACATCTTCAGGGGCACCGAATTCCGTCATCAACCCCTGATATCTGCCGCCTCCCTCTAAATCGACGATGATTGGCATGATTGGCGGCTCAAAATTGGGTGGCGGTGCCCAGTTCACACAGAAGGTGTGCACCGTTCCCTTTTTAGGTAATTTGTACTCTTCGAGATTTTGGCTGCCGCATTCATGGCAGATCTTGGTTCTAGGGTAGCTGATATGGCTGCAATCCCCACATTTGATGCCGATCAGTCTGAATACTTCCGGATTAAATCGCCAGAACATCGGCGATGCCGGTGCTGGTTGTGTCATTAGAAAAACCTCCTTACTCCATTTTAATACTAAAACTGTCGTTAGGTTAATTTTATCGTGGCAATTCCAAGCCTCGCAGGGCAATTACGGTTCGCATAATTTCCGAAGTGCCCCCACCCATATTCAAGCTGACACACTCCTGATAAGAGCTTTCAAACCTCCCCTTCAGGGGAGACCACTTGGAGCCTGCCTTAACCTGACCGTATAGGCCTAATATCCGAGAACCGGCATAGGCCAGGCGTTGCCCTAGTTCGCTGCCGTAAACCTTCCCGGCACAACCTGCAATAGCAGCCGGGATAACAAATGCCTCCCCTTTACCCTGAAGCCAGGCTACTTTGTAGGAGAGGGCAAGCCCTACCTCTACGTCGATAGTCAACTGTGCCAGAAGGTGGCGAACCAGAGGCTGTTCTGAAAGGCGCTCACCATTGCGTTTAGTTTCCTTGCAGAACCCGATGAGTTCCTCGAGGTTTCGTTTAGCCTCTGCCATGAACCCTATGCTTGACCTTTCGAAATTCATGGTCATCAGGCTGACGTACCAACCTCTGTTCTCATCTCCCACCATGTTCTCCTTGGGCACCCTGACATCGTCGAAGAACATTTCGTTGAACATGTGCGTGCCGTTGAGAGCCCTTACAGGGCGTAACTTGAGGCCAGGGCTGTTCATATCCACCAGAAAGAAGGAAAGCCCACGGTGGCGGGGCTGCTCGGGGTCTGTCCTCGCCAGCATGAAACACCACTGGGCGCGATGTGCGCCGCTGGTCCAGGCCTTCTGTCCATTGATAATGTAGTAGTCTCCATCCCTGACAGCCTTTGTCTTTAGGGAAGCAAGGTCGGAGCCGGCGTTGGGCTCGCTCCATCCCTGGCACCACATAATCTCACCTCGAGCTATGGGTGGCAGATGTTGCTGCTTCTGCTTCTCGTTGCCTGACGCGAGAAGAGTGGGAGCCAGCATCCCCAAACCTTGGTAATCGACTCCTGGAGCCCTGTAGTAAGCCCTGACCTCATTGAACAGGAGTTGCTCTATAATGGGGGCCGCTTGCCCGCCGTATTCTTTGGGCCAGGGGCGGGAGAGCCATCCTCTTTCACCAAGTTTCCTAGCCATGTAGCAATGGAAGTCCCATGCCTCATCGTTATCATAGATATTTTCTGCTCCCAGAAGTGGCGCCTTTTTCATCTCCTCTCTAAAGAAATTCTCGAATTCCTTCTTTAACGCCTCTTGCCCGGGAGTGAGACGGAAATCCAATATGACCACCCCTTTCCAAGTCCTGTCTATTCAAAGCCCAACGATGCATACGCTGACTGTGGGTGCCAGGGGCTCGTGTCCCATGTTGTGAGCAAGGCCCAACTTGGGATTCTTTATCTGACGTTTGCCAGCCCTGCCCTGAAGCTGAAGGTAAAGCTCATATAACATCCTTATGCCGGAGGCGCCGATGGGGTGCCCAAAGCACTTCAACCCGCCATCAGGCTGTACCGGCAGGGCGCCTGTAAGCTCAAAAGTCCCAGCATCGATATCTTCCTTGACCTTTCCCCTGGGGCTGAATTGAAGGTCTTCCATTGTCACAGCCTCGGTGATGGAGAAACAGTCGTGTACCTCTGCCATGCTTATCTCTTTTCGGGGGTCCTTTATCCCTGCCTCTGCATATGCTGCCACGCCAGCCCGGTATCCTTCTTCTACGTGGGTGAAATCGTAGTCTGTGGTTATGCGGCCTGAGGTGGGGCTGGCACATATCTGCAATGCCTTGATGTATACAGGGTCCTTTCGGAACTTTTTGGCCAAGTCGGCACGTGTGATAATCGCAGCAGCTCCCCCATCGGAGACTCCGCAGCAATCGAACAACCCGAGGGGCCAGGCGATGATGGGGGCATTTAATACCCTATCCACGGTGAGCACATTTCTCAAATGTGCCTTGGGATTAAGTGAGCCGTTATAATGGCTCTTCACTGAGATTTTGGCCAGCATAGTTTTGCCATCTTGAGGGCTTAATCCGTAGCGGTGGAAGTACTTGGTCGCCATCATGGCGAACATGCCTGGCATGGTTGCCACTGCATGTGTATGAGTAAGATTGTCCATGCCCGGCAGGCCACTCATGCCCGCATCCTTGATCTTCTCGAAGCCTACTGCTAAGACAACATCGTAGATACCAGCCGCCACGGAGTAAGAAGCATTTCTCACAGCATCATGTCCGGAGGCGCAAGCGTTTACTACGTGGCTGACAGGAATGTATTTTAACCTCAGCGGCTCGCTGACGGAGCGTCCGCCGTGGCCGCTGAAAATGCTTCCCGCCCATGCAGCCTCGATATCTTTAACCTCTATGCCAGCATCAGCCACAGCCTCGGTAACAGCATCTACAATCAGGTCGCTGGGGCCTTTGTTCCATAACTCGCCGAACCGGGTGCAACCCATGCCTACGATAGCAACCCGGTCTTTGATGCTCCCTGACATATCTTGCCTCCTTTAACACCTGATGGGACGGGCTTTCCAGTAATAGTTAGCGATGCCCCGATCGAAGTACACCTTCCTGAAAGTCATCTCTACCTTCATTCCGACCTGGACTTCAGCAGGGTTTCGGTCTGTGAGGTCGAAAAGCATCCTTCCGCCGTCTTCGAAATCGATCAGCACTACTGATGATGGTGAGTCAGCAGCCGGTGCCAGTTGGTCATGTGTGTAGCTGAATACGGTTGCCTTTTTTCTGGAAAAATCGCAGTCGTCGAAGTCATCCACTGCCCCGCATACTGCGCATACGCGGATCGGCGTGGTGGTGATGCCGCCGTTGTCATATTGAGGCGTCTTGCATCGCCTGCACTTGATTCCCCAAAGCCCTAAAAGGTCTTTTCTCTGTCTCCAGTTTGCTGATACGGAGATGGGCCCTCTATCAGGTCGTCTGGCCTGGTCCAGAGGTACGAGCTCGCGCCAGCGGAGATAATCATTGTAGTTCTCCATCATATGTTTTGACTCTAGATGCTTGGAGAATCCGCGACGCGCCCCCAATTTCTTGATTGCATTGGTGACCTGTAAAACAAAAGCATCGGCACCATTACCGTAGCCAGCGAAGAGGATTTTTTCACCAGGTTCACTCTGTTCGAGTGCGCTTACCAGCATCATCAACGGCATGGCTGATCCCAGAAGACCCAGATTCATGAAGATACCCGCTGGATCGAGCAATTGAGCGGGGTCGAAACCAAGCTCTGCAGCAACTCGCCCGTGCCTTCTCACATCGCCAGGGGGATCGAAAACTACTTTGGCGAAGTCCTTGGGCGAAAACCCGCACTTGTTCATTATCCCTGACAAGACCTCGGGCATTACCTTGGAATAACTCTCATCCATAACCATACGGTCTTCCCAGGCGCGAATAAAAGTGTCGTGTTCACTCCTCCATGTTGCCGCCAGTTCGTCTGAGATAGAGTAGCTATCCAAAATCTCAGCGATTACATTCTTTTTACCCAGAAGAATTGCCCCGGCGCCATCGCCCAGAGCCTGCTCGTTAAACCCTGCCGGAGGTGCCATTCTGGTGTCTGATGCTGCTACCAGAACACTGCCAGCCCTCCCAGCTTTCACAGCATCTAGTGCGAATCCCAGTGCGGTTGTCCCGCAACGGAGTGAGCCTGTTATATCTGCTGTCTGAATATCCCGGCGCAAATGGAGCGCTAGAGCCATCGTAGCTGAGCACAGTTTTTCTTTGTAAGGGGAGGTAGTTGTGGCAAAGAGAAGGCTGTCAACTGTAGACGGATCTGAATCCCTTATACAATCCAGGGCTGCTTCTACAGCCATGGTCACACTGTCTTCATCGTAATAGGCCACTGCTCTTTCACCGGGTATGGCGAAACCACCCCAGGCTTTAGCGAATTTCTGTCTTTCTATTCGATGCCACGGGATATAGGCACCATATGAGGTTATGCCAATCATCTACTGCTCCTTTGTCATGTTTGTCTCGCAATCTCCCATTCTGAAGGATAAGACTTGGGACTGCTCCTGAGTATAGTGTTGATACTTGTTTTATCCCACTGCTCTTTCTTGACGACTCCTGGGGGGCAGCACCATATGAGGTAGGGGTAACACGGTATAGACAACAGTGTTAGCACCTGACATAATATACCGAAAGCGTGTAGAATTAACTATTCCGCGACTGAATCCAGTGAGGGGAGGGGCTATGAAGACAACGCGACTGGTTGTAGTGGATGATGAGGCTCTTTTCAGGGAGCTTTTGTGTCGCACTCTGGCCGCAGAACCGGGATTGGGCGTAGTAGGTTCGGCGGGTGATGGGGAGACTGCGGTACAGCTTGCCAGGAAGGAGAAGCCCGATGTGGTGATTATGGATATAGAGCTTCCCGGAAAGCTGGATGGCATTGAGGCGGCGTTGCAGATAAAAAGAGAGAGGCCACAAACTGGCATTGTCATCCTATCTGCCCACAGTGAGCGGCGCTATGTGACGAGTTTGCCTCTTGAGGATATACAAGGATGGGCTTATCTTTTGAAACAGACGGCCCCTGATTTGGCCACTGTGGTGCGCGCCATAGAGGGTAGCAAGGCAGGTATGGTGGTGTTAGACCCGTCGGTGGTGGCTGGGCTGCGGCCCAGGCAAGGCTCAGCGGTGGCGAGATTGAACCCCAGACATCAGGAGGTTTTGGAACTCCTGGCTCAAGGCTATAGCAACACTGCAATAGCCCAGTTGCTGAAGCTATCTCGTAAGTCGGTTGAAACCTACATAAATGCTATATATCAGGAACTGCACCTTTCTCATGAACAGGATATCCATGCCCGGGTCAAAGCCACCCTCCTCTATCTGGAAAGCTCTAGGAGCCGTCAAGGATAGACGAGAAAAATCGTCAAGCTGGCACTATGTTATCTGTCCTCAGAGCCGTTACTCTAGTTATGGGCGAAGCAAAGACCCTATCTTAAGGGAGACATGCGTGATGTACAGGGTCATTGTGGCAGATGATGAGCCAGAGTTTCGCGAGTGGCTCAGGTCATTGATGGAAAACAGCGAAGACTTCAAATTAGTTGGCGAGGCTAAAACCGGCACGGAGGCCGTTTACCTCATTCCGTCCCTCTTGCCGGATGTGGTGATCGCAGATATGTATATGCCAGAGCCGGATGGCTTGGAGGTGGCCCGCTATGTTCAGCGCCATTTCGCTGGCATTAAGGCGATAGTTGTCAGTGCCTATGAAGAGCGTGTCTATGAAAGACTTGCGAGGGAGGAAGGCGCCCTTGCGTTTATTCCAAAAGCGAGACTTTCCCTGGATGCTCTGCGTCAGGCCCTGAAAGAGGAAGTATAGCCGTGACATTTGTACCTTCTCCTGGAGCACTTTGGATAATACACTTACCGCCAACTACCTCAGCGTAATCCTGCATCATTAATAGACCGCGCCCGCCAGAAGTGTTTCCTAGGTCGAACCCCTGTGCATTATCGCGTAGCGTTAGGCACAGCCATTCCTCAGGGAGTAGCCTCAACCATATATTAACTGTGCTTGCTTTTGTATGTTTGACTACGTTGGTCAGGGCTTCCTCAGCGATGCGATATGCTGCAAGCCTCACCTGTTCTGAAATTAACTTAGGATTTGCCCTTTCCCTTCGGACTATTTCTTCGTCAAATCCTGTCTCAATAGGTAAGGTCGTTTCAAATTGATCTCCCAAAGATTGCAGCGCTGCGACTAACCCCCGGCGCACGATGGAAGGATAGAGGCGGTGGCTAATGGGGCGTACCTGATTATCCAGTAAATCACCCAATTTTTGGCGGAGGTCTCCAAGTTCCCGAGCTATCTCTCCTGGCGGGGCCGTGCGCTCCAATTCTGTTAGCCGGTGGAGCAGGATGATAAGTCTGTTCTGTACTGACCCGTGGAGTTGCTGCGCTATGTCCCTACGCACGGACTCTTGCACGGCTACAATCCGTTGCCGTGACCTTTCGAGTTCATCCGCTCTAGCTAGAGCAGCCGCATGTTCGACTTGTTCCATTTCCGCTAACTTGCGTCCTGTTATATCACGTAGATTAGTGAGGATACCGCCCACAATCGGATCGTCAAGGAAGTTTCTAGCCATTACGTCAAGGGTGTGCCATGAGCCGTCCTTGTGGTGGGTGCGCAGCTCGCCTTGATATGTTGCTCCGGAACGTCTGAGTAGCTCTGAGAAAGTCTTGGTGACAAATGCTATATCGTCAGGGTGTACAAATTCTAAATAGTTTTTGCCTTTCTGCTCCTCAGGTTTATACCCTAACACTCGTTCGATAGACGGACTCTGGTAAATGATATTGCCTTTGGCATCTAGTATTGCTACGTCATCCAATGAATTCTCTATCATTACCCTAAAGTGTTCTTCTCTCTGCTTCAGGGCCTCCTGGGCTCGATGGCGCTCGGTCACATCACGATAGTTAATGACTATACCGTTAACTGCGGGATTATTGAGAAGATTATTTGCAGTGCCTTCCATTATATGCCACGTACCATCTTTATGTAGGAAGCGAATTACAGCAGGTACAGCTTGCGCCGGATGCTTGGCAAGCCTCCTGAAGGTTTTGATGACGTTTTCCCTGTCGTCCGGATGGATGAAATCCAGTATGCTTTTATCTATCAGTTCTTCAGGTTTGCGGCCTACGATTTTTTCCGCAGATGGACTTTCATAACGGATGGTTAAGTCCTCATCCACAATCGCGATACCTTCCAAAGAGTTCTCAATAAGTGCTCGAAAGTGCTCCTCTCTTTCCTTCAGCGCTTCTTCTGCGAACTTGCGCTCGGTAATATCTCGGGCATTGATTACAAAACCCATAACCGTAGGGTCATTGACAAGGTTATTTGTAATGCCTTCGATCACACGCCAGGTGCCGTCTTTATGCCGGAAACGTACCTCCAGGGCTACAGGCTGCCCGGGATTCTGGGTGAACGTGTCGAAGTCTCTAATGATATTCTGTACATCTTCGGGTGAAAGGAACTCCAGTGCGTTTTTGCCGATAATTTCTTCTGGGCTGTAGCCGACAGCGCGTTCCACCGAAGGGCTTACGTAGCGGACAGTCAGGTCGCTATTCGTAATTAGGCTGATGTCCATAGAGTTATCGATAAGCGCTCGGAAGTTCTCCTCCCTTTCTCTGAGCACCTCCTCTGCCCACTTGCGCCTGGTAATGTCTCTCATGACAGCAACCATGGTTTTGGGTTCTCCCTGGGCATCCCTAATGACCGAAGCAGCAAAATTGATGGCAAGTTCCTCCCCTGACTTGTTGATAGCACCGATGTCGATATGTTCAGTTTTGCCCTTCTCTAGCACTTCTTGGAAGGCTGCTCTCGCCTTTTCCCTATCTCTCTCACCACGATAAGTCGGTAGCTCGAGGGCAGACATTCCGACCAGCTCACTTGCCTCATATCCGAGCAGCCTTTCGAGGGCTTTGTTGACATAAACTACCTTGCCGCCGATATCTACCAACATGACACCATCGGGCATGTCTTCAATGGCCGCTGATCTTACCAGTTTGCGCTTTAGCAGTGCCTCATCTATCCACTCTCTTCCGGCAGCCGACTTTTCAAGTTCCGCGGCAAGCTTGTGAAGGGCCTCCAACTCCTTCAAGAGTTGCTTCTTGGCCTTTTCCAGGTGTTTTCCCTCTGATTTTTTGGCCATGATGCTACTTTCCCCACGGCTGTTGTAAGTCGAAGCACAGTTCCTATGCGAACTCTAGGTGCAGCGAAAATCATATCAAAAACATCAGATTAGCGCAACTTAGAAATGTTCTCTCACGAATTGTGCTTGTATAGAAAAAGGAATGATGGAAGAAGCAGGGATACTAACTTGGTCGCGCACCAGACTTCTGCAGGCCTTTGACGGGGCCGGTATGTGAAGATAGAATTACTGGGGTGAGTGCGTCGGTTTTTGTTGAGTCAAGCGAAGGTATTTGAATATGAGAGTGGAAGACCTCAGGAACTACGGAAAAGGGTTACTAGATAGCGAACCTGATCCTGAAATGATGGAACGTAAGGGTAAGATGAGGAGGAGGATGCTCCAGGAATTGGAAAGGGAGTTGGGGCATGGCGGACTGGAAAAGCTCATGCCCAAGATAAAGCAAGAGATTGAGCATATGAATACCCACGACTGGTTGGTTCTCAGGGAGCATGGACTCCGTAACCGAAGGTTCATAGAATCAGTCATTAAAAGGATCGCGCTTATGAAGTCCTTGGCGGACATGGTAGGTTTGGAGAGAGCCTCCGCGATGCAATGCAAGCTTGTGGAAGGGACTATATGGGACTTGATGTCACCGATGTGGCCATCGGTAGACGACTACAAGGCATGCGGCGATTTCTTCAAGGCTTTCAAGGAATACACTAAGGCTGCAATGGCTGCCAATGTTCGTGCCGGCTTGCATGAACTGGAGATGATAGAAGACTCACCCACCGCTCTTGCTTTCAACATAAAGTATTGTGTATGGCATGAAGTGGCCAAATCGTTTGGCAACCAATATCTGTGTTACCCGTCGACCTGCTATGGAGATGAAGTCACTATCCCCAAGGTGTTGAGCCAGGTCAGGTGTCGGTTCAAGCGTGCCGGGACTCTAGCCCAGGGAGCGCCAGTGTGCGATTTCAGATATGAGTTTCTTGGGGAAGGCTTCGGCTCAGGACGATGATCAATATTTCTGTTGTTCGTGTTGTTAACTCAGGTAACAGTTATGGCTTGTTTTTATCTGTCTCCGGTTCTTTCTTCTCGTCGTAACTCATGTCCTATCCTGAACTGCGTCTCGTTTTTGACCCTGTCCGCCGGTATATATGGGCAGGACATTGGTGAAGGCATTTGCCACAATAGTCTCCACAGATGATTCCGAAACAGTTTTCTACCATTGATTTATCGCGCCCGTCCTGTTGCTCCCGGGCCTGCCAGTAATGAGCAATATCGCCAGGCCCCTGCGGAATTTCTACTCCTCCATAGCTTCCGGAGCCCTTCACTAAAGCATATATACCGTACATACAGCGCACCATATCCAGCCAAGAGTATTTGAAGCGCCGTCCTCCTATGTTAGCCTCTTGACTCCCAGCGGTGGAGAGCGCTCCGGTCGGGCATACCCTGACGCAAAGGAATCTGCATCGGTCAGGTTGACAAATTGCCTTTCCATCATACATCGGCGTAGGCACTAGAGGGGCATTGGTGATAACTGAGTTGAACCTCACCCTGGCGCCAAAGGCTGGCGTCATCGCCAGACCATTCCACCCAATCTCCCCCAGTCCCGCAGCCACAGCGGCATGCCTGTGTGAAAAATCGGCACCGATATAATGCGGTTCCAGCAGTCCTACGGAACGATACATGCTGATAGTCCATGTAGGAGGGAAGGTCAGGCTTTTGTAACCAGCGTACTCTAACCGTTTAGCTGCCAGATTAGCGATACGGCCGAGCTCCAAATTTACCAGCCCATAACCATAAAATAGGTAGGGCCCTATTGACTTACCAGGCTCGGTATATTCTCCCCAGGCATCACACACCCCATTGGCAAGGTGAATGCCGATAGATATGACACAAGTAGCATCTGGCATGTAGGCATCGGGTCCGTGCCCTTTAGGAGCATCCCTGAACCGCTCTACAGGTGCAACCCCCACTAGGTCGGCACCCTGACCCATTATGAGAGTCTCCATCTCCTTGGTAAGCTTTGTATTCGTCCTCATCTCATCCTCCATAAACGAATTTTCAGACATCTGGTGCTAATCAGAGACGAGTAGATAGGTGTCACCCGGTGCTTTGCCTTTTCCGAAAGCATTACCCTTGTAGACGCTTAACCTGGATTTGGTTCATAGTATATCTATCACTATGGAACGTCGCAAGTTATGAGTACTCACCCAACATCTCCGCGAAGTGCTTCAGGCTGACTTAGTTCCCAGTTCATTGGACATATTCTCCTTGCCTTCAGCGACTTATCACAATAGAATATCTTGAGAAACACAACAGATAGCAATCCACATTTATTTGAAAGAATGGAGGGGGCATATGTAGACAGAATAGGATGTTACATTTCAACACCGTGAAACAGATTAGATTAGAAAGTCGGAGGGTGTTATGTCAGATGTAAAACAAGCTAACCCGGCAGCATTGGGGCTGGGCGGCTTTGCACTCACAACCTTCCTACTCAACATTGTGAATGCGGGGCTGATTAAAGGAGAAGCTAATCTGGGTATGGTTCTACCGATTGGTCTCTTCTATGGAGGTTTAGCTCAGTTCTGTGCCGGCATGTGGGAATTCAAGCGTGGGGATACTTTTGGAGCTACCTGTTTTTCGTCATTTGGAGCCTTCTGGCTGAGTATAGCGGTCATGATAATTCTGGAAGACACTGGGGTGATATCTCACGTGCCGCGCGAGGGAATGGCAGTGCTCTTTATCGCCTGGGGCATCTTTACTGCATACGCCACAATAGCTTCGTTGAAAGTAAACAAGGCTGTAACATCCATTTTTGTAACACTCGTAATACTTTTCTTCCTGCTTGCAGCAGGCCAATGGAATGCCACAGTGCTCAAAATAGGAGGCTATGAAGGCATTCTTTGCGCATTAATAGCCTGGTACACTGCAGCAGCTGTACTTATCAATACACTTTTCGGGAAAGATATGCTGCCATTGGGTATTGCAAAATAATCATATGGAGAGCTCTAGTTTAGGGAGGATTCCATGGCACCGAAGCATTTTCCGCTGAAGGGATATACACTGCCATTAACACCGGAAGGCCGATCGTCCATAGTTGAACCACCCCCGTGGCATTACGGGGGTGAGGTTATGCAATCGGTCTTTCTTACCAATAAGAAGCGAGCCAGGCAGTTGATCCCGCCACCTCTGGAAATGGGCCCGGAGCCAGGAAAGGGAATCTTGTGGTTTGTAGAATGGGTTTCAGTAAGCGAATCGAATCCCGATCTGGCCTTTATCAATCCGGAGCGGGCCGTGTACCGGGAGTGTCTAGTAATGATTCAGTGCAGTTACCAGGGAGTGCCAGGCTACATAGTGCCTTACATCTGGGTAGATAACGATTTCACTATGATGCGCGGCTTTGTGCAGGGATTTCCCAAGAAGCTTTGCCGAATCTATCGTACCAAGCTCGCTGAATTGAACCCCAAAATAGGTGGTAAGCGTGTGGGGGCGAAGATGAAGGGAATTTGTGAGGCGCACGGCGAAAGGATAGTAGAAGCCTCCCTGGTTTTCACTCGTCAAGCTGCGCCCTCAGAGTTGCCGCCCGTGCGATTTTACCTGATGCGGCATTTCCCAAATATCGAAGACCCTTCCAAACCACTGGTGCACGAGCTCGCAATCAGTAATATCTCAGACGTAAGAGTGGCTGACATTTGGGCTGGCGATGCTGAAATAAAATTCTTCGAATCAGCCGTGGAAGAGATAGCAGCTCTTAAGCCGGTGGAGGTGTTGGGTGGATTCTTTCATAACATGGGTTTCACCATTAAGGGAGGCGAAGTGCTCTATAGATATCGGTGACTGTGGAGACAGCATAATCGAAGCTATAGAATATTTTGCTGGAACATAGCGCACCAAAAGCTTGGTAAATTACGCTTTAAATATCCCACAATCTTTTCTCTAAATCACTTTCGTCTGGCCTTTGCTGTGGATAACGCGCACATGATCCAACGAGGGGTCGCGCGATGCATGACGTACATTGTAAAGCAGCAAAGGACGAAATATGGGCCAGTCAATTGGTGATCTAACAGCATCCTCGGGACAATTTAATTCGCAGGTGAAACATGCTATGCAATTGTGGCTCCAAGCGGGGTATCTATCCCGGTCTTCGTTTATGTTCCTTATAGGGCACAACTTAGTACACACGCCGCAACGCGTGCATTTCTTTGCATTAACCTTGAAGAATCTACTGAAGATGTGGTTGCACATCCAGCGATTGGCCAGAAACCGCTCCAGTCGATAGATTGGTGCCGGTGTTCGGTCTTCTTCCGGTCTAGCGTACTCCTTGCCCGCAACATGAGCAGCGATCTCTTGCCCGAACTGCTTAGCCTGAGCCAACTCCCCCTCAGTAGGATGCCCTGGAGAGAAGAGATACCCCATCTTCAGATAACCCAAGAAGTAATCGGCACCCTGGCAGTGGAAATATCCTACCTCTTTGGCACCCTTACGAGCCAGGAGATGCCGCACGGAAGTGCCGGCGTCACCTCGGTAGGTGCCGTACAAGACGAAGACGAATGTCGGCAGTCCCTTGAGTTCGGACAATTCATTCAAATAGTCTATAACATTGAATGGGGGACGATACCAGTATGTGGGCAGTCCTATGCCGAGCAAGCTGTAACCTCCGATGTCAGGAGGCAGCCCATCTTTAATATTGCACATATCTACCTCGTGTCCTGCGAGGCGCAGGCCCGACGCGATGGCTTCTGCCACTTGACCTGTGGTACCGCCCTGGGAGAAATAAATAATTAGGCTTCTAGGCATGGCCCAAGTCTCCTGAATTATGCCTTTATACTTCTGTCCGTGAGGCAGTATATTATATCACACACCTATTTTACCGATTTATTCAGCAGTAAGATTGGGATAGAACAGGGGCGTACTATTCATTACGTTGGAGCCAAGCCCCTTCTTGAACGGACTTCTTCTGATGATTCCTAAAGTGGATTATAATATTGATATTCAGGAAGGAGCCTAGAACATGATCGCCAAGAAAGTGAGTGGGCTTACTCCATTTCTGGTTATGGATGTGCTTGAACGTGCTCACGTTATGGAACGTGAGGGCACTAATGTTATCCACCTGGAGGTTGGCGAGCCGGATTTTGACACGCCCGAATGTGTCAAAGAAGCTGTGCGCAAAGCCCTTGATAAAGGCGAAACTCACTACACTCATAGCCTTGGCAAATTGGAACTCAGGGAAGCTATCTGTAGACACTACTATGAGAAATACAAGGTAACAATCTCTCCGGAGCAGATTGTTGTGACCTCCGGAACTTCACCCGCCATGCTTCTTACATTTGGAGCGCTGCTGGATCGAAATGATGAAGTAATCATTTCCGACCCTCACTATTCATGCTATCCAAATTTCATCAAATTTGTGGATGGGGTTGCAGTGACTGTCCCAGTTAATGAAAGCGATGGCTTTCAATACAGGCTCGAATCAATCAAGAGAAAAATCACAAAGAAGACAAAGGCTATAGTCATAAACTCACCATCGAACCCAACTGGAAATCTTCTTTCTGAAAAGGTAATGAAATCCATGGCAAAGCTGTCACCATATATAATCTCCGATGAGATCTATCACGGTCTCGTATATGAAGGCAAAGAGCATTCGATACTGGAATTTACGGACAATGCTTTTGTTCTAAACGGTTTCTCCAAGGCGTATGCAATGACGGGCTTAAGGCTGGGCTACATAATTGCGCCCAAGCCATTTATTCGACCTATGCAGATACTTCAACAGAACCTCCTGATTTCTGCCAATTCCCTTATGCAAATTGCTGGAATTGCTGCCTTGGAACAGGCAGGAGAAGACGTAGCACGCATGAGGAATATCTACAATGAGCGAAGAAAGTATATGATTAAGCGCCTTAGAGAAATAGGATTCGGGATCACTGTCGAGCCTACAGGTGCCTTTTATGTATTCGTAAATGCAAAACATGTGTCGCGGGACTCATACAAACTGGCTTTCGATATACTCGAGAAAGCTCATGTGGGGGTAGCGCCAGGAATTGATTTTGGGGAAAATGGAGAAGGCTATCTCAGGTTTTCATACGCAAACTCGATAGAGAATATACGTGATGGTTTGCAGAGGATTGAGAATTATATTCATAACATATAGCAGCATAGGTAAAATTAGGGATAGTCTAGCTCTCGGAAAGCGGTCTTTGATGAAGGGGTGTTGATGCTAGCTGTATTGGGTGCATTTGGGCAGGAGATAGCAGACTACCGAAGACAGATGGCCATCGAGGAAGTAGTTGCCGGACCGCTTTGTCGGCTGTACCGGGGCAGATTCAAAAACAGAGAGACGGTACTGGTACAAACCGGGATGGGCAAGGAGCGAGCTGAGAACGCAACGCGGTTCGTTCTGGAGAGGTATCCTGTTACTGCAATAATCTCTCTGGGCTTCGCCGGGGCATTGGCTCCACAGCTAAGGATTGGCGATGTCGTTGTGTGCTCAACCCTGTATTGTGCACCGGGATCGGAACAAAAAGAGCAGAGGCTGGAACCGCTTGCTCCAGATGCCAATCTGCTTTCTCTGGCATCGCAAGGACCACCTGATGGGGCACCCCCCTTTTGTCTTGGCAGCGGTGTCACGGTGTTACAACTGGATGCCAATCCCCAAAAGATGCAGGGGTTTAGCGAGACCTTCCATGCGCACATCCTTGATATGGAAAGCTACTGGATCGCCCGAATAGCCTCAGCGCGGCAGATTCCTTTCATAGCCATTCGCTCTATTTCGGACACAATTCAGCATAGCGTACAGCCTTTCGACCAGATTCTGGCCTCTGATGGTAGTTTGCTCTGGAAAAAGGCGGTGCTTACTTTTCTTTCCCATCCTCAGTATCTGATGAATGTGTACACCCTCTACAGAAACACGCGACTGGCAAAGAGAAACCTGGCCGCTTTCATCGGCTACATGGTGACCAGGATTTGAATAAGCGGAAATGACTCGGGCTAAGCCAATTCAACTGTTTACAATCAACAGTTTTCTTAGTATTATGATGTGGTCACTGCCCAATGGCAGCGAATTATTTACCCTTATTTGCCGATAAGCCCACGCCAAATTGCTTATGAAGCCAGAACAATTTTGTGGCTCAAGTGCCTGGACAAAGTAAACTGGTAGAAGGAGGCAACATGAAATACTACGAGGATTTTAGTGTGGGCGATGTGGCAATAACTAGAGCCAGGACAATTACTGAAGCAGATATAGTTAACTTCGCTTCTATGACTGGAGATTGGTATCCACTTCATACCGACGTAGAATATGCCAAAAAAGGCCCCTTCGGCGAGAGGATAGCTCATGGGATGTTGGTGATCTCGTTTGCTATTGGGCTAATGCCTCTGTACGAGATGGCAATTGTTGCCTTCTACGGCATGGACAAGTTGAGGTTTACGGCGCCCACAAAGATCGGCGACACCATACATGTGGAGCTAGAAGTCATGGAAAAACAGGACAAAGGCGACATAGGGGGCGTAGTAGGTCTAAAGCAATCGGTTAAGAACCAGAGAGGCGAAAACGTGGCAATTTCCACAATGAAAGTGTTAATCGCAAAACGACCTGCAGCCTGATACTGGGAGTTGTGTGCAATGTCAGTACAAAGCGAAGAACTGGGTAGCACCGGGACTCTGGCATACCCGAGTCGGATCAGGCTTCCCTATACCTGGCACGTAGGGAAGGTGGGAAGCAGATTTTATCAGGAGATAAAGGAGAACTGTAAAATCTGGGGTATTAAGTGTCCCAAATGCGAATGGGTTTTCGTACCTCCCAGGGAGACCTGCCCCAGATGTTATTGCGATATGGGTGAGTGGGTGGAACTCAGAGACACAGGCACGTTGTTGACCTATACCGTAACAAGGTACGCTGTTCCAGATATCCAGCCCCAGAAGCCTCCATTCGCCCTGGGCATCATAAAGTTGGATGGGGCAAATACTGGCCTGGTACACCTGCTGGGGGAAATAGGCTTGAATGATATTTCCGTTGGCTTAAGAGTCAAAGCGGTCTTCCGTGAAGTGAGGCAGGGCAATTACCTGGACATCAAATATTTCAAGCCACTCAAAGCGTAAGAAGTCGAAGATTGAAATTGGAGCAAGAGTTTGGAGAAGGTTGGCATCATAGGAGTAGCTCAAACCAAGTACCAGAGATACAACCCTGCGTCTCATGCTGAGTTGGCTTACGAAGTTACCAATAGAGCACTGGAAGATGCAGGACTAACCATCGATGATATAGACAATACCATCACCGTCTGCAACGATTTCTGGGATGGCCGAACCATTTCCTCCATGACAATTACAGAAGCAACCGGTTCACATAAATCTCCCACCACGAATGTAGAGGGAGACGGCACGTATGGTGCCTTGATGGGACTCATGCGTCTCCTCTCCGGCCTGCATGAAATAACCCTGGTTGTGGCACAAAGCAAAATCTCGGAGGGAATACCATCGGTAATTACGAATGCTATGTTTGATCCCATCTACGAGCGCATGCTGGGGCTAGATGCGATAAACTCTGCAGCTCTCCAGATGAGGAGCTACATGTCCAAATATAAGGCTACTGAGGAGCAATGCGCCAAGGTCTCGGTTAAGAATCACAAAAATGCCAAGGCTAATCCCTACGCACAGCTTGCAATGGATATTACAGTCGAGGATGTGCTGAAATCGAGGGTCCTGGCTGACCCAATAAAGCTGCTCGATACCTCTCCTATCTCAGACGGGGCTTGCGCCATCATCATGGCGCGGGAGAGAACAGCGAAGAAGAAACATGAAAAGCCCATTTGGATAAAGGGGGTCGGGCACTGTGCCGATGCATACCACCTGGGCGATCGCGATCTTGCTGAAGTGAATGCGCTAGAGTCAGCAGCCAAGCGAGCATACGAGATGGCCGGGATTCGGAGGCAACTGAAGCAAGTCCACGTGGCTGAAATTTATGATGCCTTCTCGTACATGGAACTTATGTGGATGGAAGGGCTGGGATTCTGCGACCGGGGCAAAGCCGGCGCTATGGTCGATTCCGGCCTGACTGAGAAGAACGGTGCTTTGCCTATCAACCCGTCAGGGGGAGTCTTATCGGCGCACGCAGTTCAAGTAGCAGGGCTGGCCCGGATTGCGGAAGCAGTGCTCCAGCTCAGGGGTGAAGCTGGTGGCAGACAAGTAGATGGAGCCAGCACGGCTCTGGCGCATGGCATCGAGGGCGCATGCGGACAGGGCCACTGCGTGTTTATCCTTAGCAAATAGGATTTAGCTGTCAATTCGATTCAGGGAGCGATATTAAGTGAAAAGGCTCGTGGGAATAGTAGGGGTAGGGCAAACCCATCACAGGTCTAAGAATACCGAGTGTAACGGTCAGGAATTGATCAGCATTGCTGTTAAGAGGGCTCTGGAGAGCGCAGAACTGACCATGGCCGATATAGATGCGATAGTGGTTGGCAACATGGACCATTTCGAATCGATCAACTATGTGGATATGTGGAGCGTGGATGGCTCCGGCGGATATATGAAGCCGATTATGAAGGTAACTACAGGGGGAACAACCGGCAGTGCCATAGCGCATGCCGGTTTTTACCATGCGGCTTCAGGATTGTTCGACACAGTGCTAGTCATCGGCTGGGAGCAAAATTCTGAATCAGACACCACGGCAGCAATATCGACCTGCTTTGACCCTATCACCGAGAGAGAGTACTCCGCCGGAGCGATAGGCCCTCTCGCAGCTCACTACATAGCCTATATGAGCAAATATGGAGCCACCGAAGAGGATGCAGCGCTCGTTTCGGTGAGAGACCATAATAATGCCGCCTTGTACAATCCATACGCTCACCTTCGGCAGACCATCGCTGTTGAAGATGTGATGAAATCTGCCTATATATCTTATCCTATTAAGCTGCTCGATATATGCCCCAGAACCGACGGTGCCTGCGCCGTTATATTTGCCTCGGAGAAAAAAGCCAAGAAGATAACTGGCCGACCTGCCTGGATACTTGGTGTCGGTGATTGTCATATCCTGGTTCATCTGGCAGATGGAATAGGACTGGCAAACCTGCCATCGCTTGAGATAGCTGCACGCCAGGCTTACGAGATGGCTGGCATCACCGACCCATTCAATCAGATTGATGTAGCTGAGCTATATATACCTGCCTCGACAGCAGGTGTTAGCTGGATGGAGGCTTTGGGGCTCTGTGGGGAGGGAGGGGGTCCCAGGCTGATCAGGAGCGGTGTTACAAACATGGGGGGCAAACTGCCGATCAATCCCTCAGGTGGCGTGTTGGCGACAAATCCTATCGGCGCCACAGGGCTCTTAAGGATAGGCGAGGCTGCTCTGCAATTGATGGGGAAGGCGGAAAAGAAACAAGTTGAAGGGGCAAAGGTAGCGGTAGCCACCGGATTCGGCGGCTGTTTCTGGTCAGATGTTACCGTGCTCAGTTCAAAGCCTCGATTGGATTAAAATGGAGCGCAAGCCATGGAAGGAAAGAAGGAAGGCTTAAAACTGCTCAGCGTAGCATACATAGCAGATATGCCCTATAAATACCATGCTGGCTATTACTATAGCCGTTTTCTCCGTGAGTTGAGGGACAACAAACGGATAGTAGGGGTTAAGTGTCCCAAGTGTGGAAAAATCTATGTGCCTCCGCGCATTGTGTGTCGAGATTGCTTTATAAAGATGGAGGAATTTGTTCCTGTCAGCGACAAAGGCACTTTGCTTGCCTTTACGATTACAAACTTTTCTTATATTGACACAACAACTGGCGAACCGAAGAAGATCCCTTTTACTGCAGCATTTATTAACCTTGACGGAGCTAATTCCAACATTGTGCACCGTCTGGAAGAGACTGACGAAAAGAAAATAAAAGCGGGGATGCGCTTGCAGGCAGTTTTTAGCGATAAAAGAACAGGCGATTTTTTCCACGATATCGACCATTTCAGAATTATCAAGGACATGTAGAGACAGCCTCAAAGCATGGGGGTGCGCATGGATTTTAGATTTTCGGAAGAAGAAGAGACATTCCGCGAAGAGGTAAGAAAATGGCTCAAGGAAGCCATTCCGCCCAGGTGGACTGAGATCGATGCCGGGCTGTGGGAGGAGACTGAGGAGTCCTGGGCCCTATTACGTCAGTTCCAGCGCAAATTGGGACAGAAGGGTTGGCTGGCACCGGCATACCCCAAAGAGTACGGGGGCTCGGAGATGAGCCACGTGAAACGGCTAATCCTTGCTGAAGAGTTGTATTACCACAGGGCTCCGGTAGGCATTGAGATGGAGATATCGGTGAACTGGGTGGGGGGCGCCATCTCGCTTTTTGGCACTGAGAAGCAAAAGAAAAAATATCTTACAGAGGTGGCAAAGGGAGAGTCATGCTTCTGCCTCGGTTACAGTGAGCCCAACTCCGGCTCAGACCTTGCCTCTATTCAAACGCGTGCTGTGGAAGACGGCGATAGCTGGGTAATCAACGGACAGAAGACCTGGTGCAGCTTCGCGCATTACGCCAATTATTGCTGGTTGGGTGCCAGAACCGACCCTAATGTGCCCAAGCATAAAGGAATCTCCATGTTCGTTATTGATATGAAGACACCGGGTATAACTGTCAGGCCTCTGATAAATATTTTAGGCCGCCATTCCTTTAATGAGGTCTTCCTTGACGATGTGCGTGTCCCCAAAGATGCCCTGATCGGAGAAAAGAATAATGGCTGGTATCAGCTTGCTATGGCGCTGGACTTTGAGCGCTCTCTGATCGGCACGGCCGCAGCAAACCAGCGCCTCATCGAGGAACTAATACAGTATGTGAAGGAAGCCAAACGCTCCGGCAATAGTCTTGGCGATGACCCTTTGATAAGAGACGAATTGGCAAAGCTGGCGGTGGAGAACGAGGTTTTGCGTATGATGTGCTACCGCATCGCCTGGATGTACAGCAAAGAGCTCCACCCTAGCTATGAGTCCTCAATGTCATTGTTATTCTCGAGCGAACTGCTGAGACACACAGCAAATGTAGGAATGCGAGTTTTGGGTCACTACGGTGAGCTGGCTCAAGACTCCAAATGGGCTGTCTTTAATGCTAGGGGAATGCGCACTTATCTGAACTGCATCTCCATAGGCGTGGGCGGCGGCACTAATGAGATTCAACGCAACATTGTCGCTATGAGGGGACTGGGATTGCCCCGCCAGCAATAGTCTACTGACAATCACTGCTACCATTGAATAGGGGGAAAGTGGATTTTCGGTTTAGCGGCCAGGAAGAAGCATTCCGGCAAGAAGTCGACGACTTCATGAAAAGAGAACTGCCTGCAAACTGGGCGGAAGAAAGCCATTACTGGCCTGGCGGATACGGCACTATCCCTGAGTTCGAGGAACTGGACCCTGCTGCAGAGCGGTTCAGGCGTCGGTTGGTAGAGAAAGGCTGGCTAACCCTCTCATGGCCCAAGGAATACGGAGGCGCAGGACGTTCCAATATGGAGCAGGCCATTTTCAATGAACGACTGAGCTATCATCGAGCACCGGGTCCCGGCGTGGCTACATTAATCTCAGGTCCGACTATTCTACTATTCGGAAGCGACGAAGCTAAGAAAGAGTGGCTGCCTAAGATCGCGAGGGCGGATATCAGGTTCTGGCTTGCTTACAGCGAACCAAATGCGGGCTCTGACCTTGCTGCGATTCAAACGCGTGCGGTAGAAGACGGAGACAACCTGGTAATCGACGGACAGAAGACGTGGAGCAGCGGCGCGCACGTTTCTGATTTCGCATGGATGCTTGTCCGGACAGACCCCAATGCTCCTGCACATAAAGGCATTTCTCTGGTTATCGTGGATAACAAGTCGGAGGGTATCACCATTCGGCCACTGATAAATATCTGTGGCTTCCATTCTTTCAATGAGGTCTTCTTCGATAACGTGAGGATACCCAAAAGGAACATTATTGGGGAACGTAACCGAGGATGGTATTATGCCATGGCGGCCCTGGATTTTGAGAGGCTTGTAGTCCCTGTAGGAGGCTTCAAGCGAACTTTCGAGGAATTGGTACAGTGGGCTGCAGAGACGAAGCACTATGGAGAAGCATTGACCGATGAGCCGCTTATACGCGATAAGCTGGCTGACCTAGCAATAGATATTGAAGTAGCCTACATGTTTTTCTGGCAAACCGCCTGGATGCTCGACAGGGGCCTTGTACCGAACATCGAAGCTTCTGTGCTCAAACTGGTAGCCACCCAACTCAGCCGTAAACTGGCAAACACGGCAGTAGATGTCATGGGGCCGTATGGTGAATTGGAGAGAGGCGCTAAATGGGCACCTTTGAAAGGCAGGATGTGCACGGGATATCTCGATTGCATCTCTGGGCTTGTTGGCGCCGGCACATCCGAGATACAGCGCAGCATTATCGCAATCAGAGGTCTAGGCCTGCCTTGGACTTCTAGCTAAGTATTGCACGTATCCTGATATTTGATTCTTGAATCGGAGGCGGAAGATGGACTTTGGATTGAGCGAAGAGCAGGAAATGTTGAAGACATCGGCACGCGATTTCCTGCAAAAAGAATGCCCCAAACAACTGGTGAGGCAACTCGATGAGAGCGATGAAGGTTATTCACCCGAGCTATGGCGCAAGATGGCGGAGCTAGGGTGGATGGGATTGCCGTTTCCAGAGAAATATGGAGGTGGCGGCGGTAGTTTCCTGGACCTGGTTGTATTGCTCGAGGCTATGGGATATAACGTAGTTCCAGGACCGTTCTTCTCAACAGTTGTCCTCAGCGGAATGACTGTACTGGCGGCGGGGAACGAAGAACAAAAGAAAAGGTTGCTTTCTGAAGTTGCCAGCGGCAAGCTTATCTTCAGTTTAGCGCTGACCGAACCCAGCGTTAAGTATGATGATGCAGCATCGGTCAAGACCACTGCAACTGCCCGAGATGGCAAGTATGTTATCAATGGAACGAAACTCTTTGTGCTTGACGCTAATGTCGCCGATTATTTGCTGTGTGTGGCTAAGACAAAGGCAACAGGCAAACCCGAAAATGGGATCACAATTTTCTTGGTCGATTCCAAGACTCCTGGAATCAAATATACGCTGCTGAAGACTTTAGCCCGCGATAAGCAGTGCGAAGTAGTGTTTGACGATGTAGCTGTACCCAAAGAAAACGTGGTAGGCGGTCTGAACAGAGGCTGGCAAATTATTCAGGATGTCTTACAAAAGGCTATAGTAGCCAAGTGTGCCGAGATGGTGGGTGGAGCACAAGCGGCGCTGGATATGGCTGTCGCCTATGCCAAAGAGAGGGTACAATTCAACCGCCCCATAGGCAGTTTCCAGGCGATTCAGCATTACTGTGCCAATATGGTGAGCGATGTCGATGGCTCGCGGTTCGTCACGTACAAGGCAGCGTGGAAAGTATCGGAGGGGCTGCCTGCTACTATGGACGTAGCAGTTGCCAAGGCATGGACTGGTACCGCCTATAGCAGGGTAACGCTGCTAGCCCATCAGATATTCGGTGCTGTAGGATTTACCATGGATCACGATTTGCACCTCTATTACAGAAGAGCTAAGGCGGGCGAGATAATATTTGGAGATGGCGCATTCCAACGTGCCATTGTGGCGCGCGAGTTAGGTCTCTAGAAGATAACATCGACGAAGAGGGGGTGTTCTATGAATGATAGGCGGGTAGCTATCCTGGGTGGCGGCCTCTATAGGCCAGGCAGGATGCGATATGATAATGCGGAGGAAGGCGTTGCCATGGCATATAAGAATATGCTCAACGACTTCCCCAATCTTGATCCGCAAGAAATACAGTTCGTACAGAGCAGCTACTTCAGCGACCACTTGAATCAGCAACTATGTATGGCATGGATCGTTCAGGATTACATCGGACAGCATAGAAAGGGTGGTTACAGGGTTGAGGCAGGTGGAAGCACGCCGTTAGATGCTCTGATCAATGCATATTTCCTTATCAAATCAGGTCAGTTCGATCTTGTATTGGTGATAGGGTGGGAGTGGATGTCAGAAGTGGACACTGCTACCACCAACGAGTTCATAGCTTCTGCGTCCGACACGGACTGGGATTTCACTGTAGGTGGATTTTACAATGGCTATTATGCTGCGCTGGAGACCCGGCACATGCAGCTATATGGTGAGACAATAGAGGACCTCGGCAGGATTGCGGTCAAAAATCGCAACAATGCTGTGCATAATCCCTATTCTCAGTGGAGAGCAGAGCATGGCACAGGCTATGTTACTCTAGATGATTATTATAAAGACCGGATAATAGCCTGGCCTTACCGCAGGTGGAATTGCGCCCTAATCAGCGAGGGCGCTTGCTGTCTTCTGATGGGTTCGGAGAAAGTGGCAAAACGATATACAAACAATCCGATGTGGATAGACGGTGTGGGTATGGGAACAGATTCGATGAGGCCTGGGGACAGGCTGGTGGACTGGGCGTATCACGGCGTGTATAAGGCAGAGGAGAAGCTATATCCACCGAACGTCGAAAAACCCATAACACCGTATCCTGAGATGGCTAATTTCGGTTTTGCCAGGGAGGCAGCCAAGCAAGCTTACGCTCAGGCAGGTATTAGCGATCCCCTCAGACAGATAGATTTGGCAGAGCTGTTTGCACCATACGATGGTGTTGAGCTTTGCCTTTATGAGGACCTGATGTTTTGTCCCCGCGGTGAGGGCAAGACCCTAATTCGTGAGGGCGTGGTAGAGCGTGGCGGTGAACTGCCCTGCCAGCTCAGCGGCGGTCTAACCTCCTTCACACATCCAGTGGGCGCAACTTCTCTGCTCCAGACACTCTTTCTATACTGGCAACTGGCCGGGTTGATTCGGAAGAAACTTGGTGATGCAACCCTTCAAGTTAAGAATGCAAGAAAGGCTATCACCACGGGGCATGGCGGAACAGGGTGTCAGGGCGGAGTGATTATCTACTCAAAGGATTAGCTTCGGAGGTGGGAAAATGGCAGATGAAGTCAGAATAATAGAGGATAAAGCTACACCTATCAAAAAAGAATGGGAAGAGTACGCCAGAAAGGGCAACTGGACTGTTAAAGGTTACGAAATAGTGAGGGCTCCTTCTGGCCCGGGGAGAATCGAAAAGTCCAAAGAAGAAGATTTCATGGTTATATATCGGCCTCATGGCGTACTCTATCATCACAGCTATGGGCTGGTTTCCAAGTTCTTTAAAGGCCTGATAGATAAAACGCTACTAGGCACGAAATGTCCTGTATGCAACACAGTGTATTGCCCACCCAGAGTTCACTGCTGGAATCCAAAATGCAAGGTCGCCGAAACAAAGTGGATAGAATTACCTTTGAGAGGCAAAGTGCACACATTTTCTGTGATGCTTTTTTCGGCAGATGCCTTTTTGGAGATGCTGCCGTTCGTGCTGGGATATGTTCAAATTGACGGCGCTCATACAGCTCTGCCGATCCAGATAGTGACTGCACCGACTGATGTTTTCGTGGGACAGAAAGTCAGGATAAAGTTCAGGGAAAACAGGAAGGGCGACCTTATGGACATCTATGCTGCTCCGGCTAAGGGACAGACTACTCCTAAAGATTCCTGTCTCCATAAAAACAACAAAAATATTGAGCATTTGAATCGTGATTTGGAAAACACTTACGCCTTTTTGAACAAACGGTTCGGCATCAAAAAAGCAGAGGTTGAAAGAAAGTGGAAAGCCAAATAGGCAATCCATACTATCTGGCTTCGGTTGAATTATAATGTTCCCGAAATGCAATATAGTTATTATCAAGTGAGAAAATAGCGGAGGGACCCACCTGTGATTGTATTAGAGGAAGGTAAAGGACGGCTATTCACTGACCCAGACCCTGATAAGGCGAGAGAGTTCTTTAAGAAAAAGTCGCGGAAAATGAAGAGCAAGGTGATGAGCCTTAACGAGGCCATAGCGAAATTTGTGCACGATGGGGACTATCTTGCAGTGGGTGGATTCGGGGCAAACCGGACTCCCATCGCTGCATGCCAGGAGATAGTGCGGCAGGGCAGGAAAAACATGGCTTTTGCCGGCAAGACAGCAACACATGACTTTCAGATTCTGGCAGCTGGCGAAGTCTTTAACAGAGTGGATGTAGCCTACATCGTCGGTCTGGAAGCAAGAGGCCTCTCTCCCTGTTCACGAAAATACATGGAAAGCGGGAAAGTCGAAGTATGTGAGTGGACCAATTACGGCCTTGCAGCCAGGTTCAAGGCTGCGGCAATGGGTGTCCCTTACGTTCCGGCGCGCAATATGCTGGGCACCGATACCTTGAGGTATAGTGGCGCCAAGGTCGTTGAATGCCCATTTACAGGAAAGCGCCTTACTTTGCTTCCTGCGTTATATCCCGATGTAGGTGTAATACATGTCCAGGAAGCAGATGTGTATGGCAATGCCAGGATTAGAGGCATCCTGATTATGGATGGTGACCTGTCCAAAGCTGCAAAACATTTGATCATCACCACCGAGCGTCTGATTTCCAACGACGAAATCAGGAGGGATCCTACAAGCACTTCTATTCCTTTTTACCTTGTTGATGCGGTATGCGAAGTGCGCTACGGTGCGTATCCAGGAACGATGCCTTACGAGTACTTCTCTGACGAAGAGCATCTTCAAGAATGGTTAAGTGTACAAAAAGACCCTGAAGAGTTCCGAAGATTTCTTGCTCGCAACATCTACGAGTGTCCTGACCATTATGAGTATATAAGGAGAAATGGTGGTATAGAAAAGATGAACAAGTTAAGGCAGAAGGAACTTCTGCTTCACAGGGAGATAAAAGATGGCTGACTATAACACGATGGAGATTATGATATGCTTGGCTGCCAGGGAACTCGAGGATGGCGCCACAGTGGGTGTAGGAACAGGTGCGCCCTGCGCTGCGGCCATGCTTGCGCAAAAGACGAATTCTCCAAACCTGGTGATAATGTTCGAGGCGGGTGGAGTAAGTCCGCTTCTGCCCGAAATGCCGATTTCGGTTGGAGATTCAAGGACATTCTACAAGGCCGTCATGGCTTCGAGCATGTGCGATATCATGGAGACTTGCAGCAGAGGTTTTGTGGACTACACTTTTTTAGGTGGCGCCCAGATCGATATGTATGGCAACTTGAACTCGACAATAATAGGAGAGAACCATAGGAAGCCCAAGGTGCGGTTTCCCGGAAGTGGTGGCGCAAATGATTTCGCCTCTTTCTGCTGGAAAACTATGGTGATGACCCTTCAAGACGCGAGGCGATTCGTGGAAAAGGTTGATTTTGTTACTTCACCAGGTTGGCTTACAGGAGGGGATTCCAGGGCTAAGTCAGGACTGCCGGCAGGCACAGGTCCTTATAGAATTATCACCAATATGGGGATCATGGATTTTGAACCACATAGCAAGCGCATGCGTGTAATATCCATAAACCCGGGATATTCATTCAAACATCTTCAAGACAACTCTGGCTTTGAGTTACTCCAGGCATCGAACATCGTACAGACCAAAGCTCCCAGTGAGCAGGAGTTATGCATACTTAGAGAAGAGGTAGACCCATACAGATACGTTATCGGGAGGTAGTCCCAAAAACAATGGAAGGAGGGGAGACATGGCCGTCAAGTTTCCATCCGACGAGTGGGTCAAGGAATTCGCCAACCAGATCAATGGTAGCAAAGCTTACGAAGAGTCTGGCAAGGACTGGGAGGGTGACTGGATCTTCATAGTTGAGGCCGATGATTCTTACCCCAAGACCGTCTATTTCTTTATTGGTCTCTATCATGGAAAGGTTACAGATGCAGCTTTGATTGAAAGCGAGCATGCGCGGGATGCACAGTACTTTATGCGCGGTTCCTTTACAACCTGGCGCAAGACCATTGAAGGCAAGTTGGACCCGATTCAAGGGCTGATGATGCGCAAGTTCAAGTTGAAGGGCAACCTGACGAAGGTCTTGCGCTACCCCAGGTCAGCCAAGGAGTTAGTCAACTGCGTAAAGCGCGTGCCTACTGAATTCACAAGCTGATGCTGGAATGACCAGTCTAAATCGTTCAGCGGAAGGAGGTTGCCGGGGTGTGGAACTTCGTCTCACCTAGGGTAGTTTTCGGTGAGGGGGCATTGGATGTTCTCGACGAACTGCAGGGGAAGCGTGCCCTCATCGTAACCGACAAAACCATGCTTCAAATTGGCTTAGTGGACAAGGTTAAGGGGCATTTCAGGAAGGCTGGTATAGAGGTGCACGTATTTGACGAAGTCGAGCCTGACCCTAGCGTGCAGACAGCGCAGAGAGGTGCAGAGGTAGCACGGGAGGTCAAGCCCGACTGGATTGTTGGCCTGGGTGGTGGCTCACCTATCGACGCCGCCAAGGCGATCTGGGTCTTGTATGAACGGCCTGACATCGAACCTGCTGCTATTGCCCCTGTCGAGGAACTCGGTCTTCGTAAAAAGGCGCGCCTGATCACCATCCCCACCACCAGCGGCACTGGAGCTGAGGTAACCTGGGCTATCGTTCTGACCGATACTGAAGAAAAACGGAAAATGGGACTGGGTCACCCAGAGAATATTGCAGACATAGCGATTGTAGATCCGGAGATGGCGGCAGGTATGCCTCCCCGATTGACCGCTGACACCGGACTCGATGCGCTGGTCCATGCTGTTGAGGGTTACACCTGCAGTTGGCACACGGACCTGACCGACGGTCTTTGTCTCCATGCTGCACGCCTTGTATTTAAATACCTGCCTCGGGCTGTAAGCGATGGGCAAGATATGGAAGCTCGCGAGAGGATGCATAATGCTGCAACTTGTGCCGGGCTCGGTTTCGGCAACTCCATGGCTTCAATGGCACACGCCAAGGGACACTCTTTAGGCGGCGCATTTCATGTCCCTCACGGTCGTGCTGTAGCCATCTTCCTGCCGTACACGATAGAGTTCTTTGCTCCTCAAGCACCGGAGCGTTTCGCTGAGCTAGCTGCTTTTGTGGGTTTCCCCAACGCCGGTGACGAGAAAGCCGCAAGAGCATTTGCTCACCAGATCCGTGGCTTATGCCGCAAGGTTGGTAATCCGACCAGTGTCGCTGAAACTGGTATCAAGCGTAAAGCATACGAAAGCCAATTGGATAAACTGGTGGACGACGCCCTCAACGACACGCAAATGGTTACATCTGTTCGAACACCCTCTATCGAAGAGATGCGTCAGCTTTTCCTTTATGCCTACGATGGTCGATCAATAGACTTCTAGAATTACAGGTGTCAGAAGCGAACGATGAACGGTTATATGGGTAAGGTCCTGCACGTTGACCTGAGCAAAGGAAGACTGTGGGATGAACCTCTCAAAGAAGAACTTGCTCGCACATTTGTTGGCGGTAGCGGTCTGGCGGCCCGCATCATATACGATATGGTTCAGGACGATACGGATCCCCTGGGGCCTCATAACCCCCTTGTCTTCATGACAGGTCCACTCGTGGGCACTGCGATGCCTTCAGCAGGTCGCTACAGTGTCTGCGCCCTCTCTCCACTCACCCGCATCTGGGGCGAGGCCAACAGTGGAGGCTTTTTCGGTCCCGAGTTGCGCTTCGCTGGCTATGACGGCGTTGTCATTACTGGCTGCAGCAGCAGACCTGTTTGGCTCTCCATAGTCGAAGGTAAGCCCCAGTTGCATGACGCTTCAAATCTCTGGGGTAGCGATTCATACGCAGCACAGCAAATGGTCCGCCAGGCTCTGGGTGAAGAGAAGGCCCGTGTAGCATGTATCGGCGTTGCTGGCGAGAACAGAGTCAAGATGGCAGCAGTGATGAACGACCACGGGCGCGCCGCCGGTCGAACCGGCATGGGCGCTGTTATGGGTTCAAAGCAACTTAAGGCAATCGGTGTCCGCGGTTCCGCTAAAGTTCCAGTGGCAAATCCCGAGCGATTCAAGGAACTGGTTCGTGATATCATCGCAAATCTGGATGAGGCCATACTACCCAGGGCATTGCGGCTGGCCGGTACTGCCGGCACTCTGGACTCGCTATATATGTATGGCGACATGCCCATACGCTATTACCAGCAAGGTGACTGGGACGAAGCTACCAATCTTTCCGGTATTGTGATGGCAGATCAGTATCAAAACAGGATATACGCATGTTACCGTTGTCCCATTGGCTGTGGCCGCGAGACGCGAGCCCCTAGCTATGGTCTGGATAAAGTAGACGGCCCGGAATACGAGACGATAACCGCTTTCGGCTCCCTGATGATGGTAGATGACCTCCAAGCTGTCATTTACGCCGGGCATCTCTGCAATCTTTACGGCCTGGACACCATCAGCACGGGCTGCACCATCGCACTAGCCTGCGAAATGTTCGAGCGTGACATCATCAGCCCCAAAGACACGGGCGGCCTGGATATTCGCTACGGCGACATAAAGATGATACATCGCCTGATCGAGATGACCGGGCGCAGAGAAGGCTTCGGCGATATGTTAGCTGAGGGAAGCGCTACCCTGGCCGAGCGATTCGGTGTACCCGAGTTGGCAGTTACCGTAAAAAGGCTAGAGGTGCCCATGCACGATGCCAGAGCTTTCGCAGGGATGGCTGTGACCTACGCTTTATCACCGTGTGGCGCTAGCCATATGCAGGGTGACATGTATGGCGTGGACATGGGACAGTGTCAAGCTCCAGAGATTGGTATCGAGCCAGGTGACCGCTTCGAGTCCTCTGTGGAAAAAGGACGCACCGCGGCACGACAGCAGGCATGGCGTAACCTCTATAATGCGCTGACACTCTGTCAGTTTCAGGACATCGGTGTAGAGAAGATGCTGACGGCGCTGAAATGCGTCACCGGGTGGGATTTGGCGGCAGGTGACCTGTTAAATCTGGGGAAGCGCATTGTAACCCTGAAACGTATGCTAAACATCCGCCGCGGCATCACGAGTGCCGACGATACCTTGCCGGCTGTATTACTCAAGCCGTTTAAAGAAGGTGGCACCGAGGGTAACGTGCCCGATATGGACAAACTACTTAAGGGAGCGTACTCCGAGTATGGCTGGGACCCAAGCACAGGCAAGCCAACCCGAGAGACAATAACAAAACTGGGACTAGACTCTGTCGATAAGTCTCTATAAATATTACCTCAAACTAAGCAGTCGTGTATAGAAGAGGTGGTTCAGTCTCAGCATTTTCCCGGAAAAAATAATTCCGCACACTGGTATGTGATACAATAGTAATATAGGCAGTTGAGGAATGCAGAGTGGCTCATCATAAGATAAAGAATGGCGAGTTAATTAAAGCAGGTAGGTTCCAGGTGGCGCTTGATACCTTCTTTGCCAGAAACGAACCCATGATCTTGAGGGTTTTGGATGCGACAACCCGCTTTTTTGTGAAGATTAGAGCGAGACCCATCCTTATGTTGCTGTCACGTTTACTAGGTACCGCTCTACCGACTGGCGAGGTTGTTACTACCGAGCGGGCAACAGATTTCATAGACGCCATATCGGTGCTGGATAAAACCGAGATTGCCGTGGGCCCCTGCATGTGCCAGAAGGCTCTGAAGAAAAGAAATGGTACGTATATCAAAGATATGGTAATCCTTTACGGTGCGGAAGCATACAAAATGGCGTATCCGGAGTATAAGGACCTGAGCCCCGATGAGGCTAAAGCGCTTCTACGCAAACTTCAAGAGGAAGGTCTAATGCCTACCTTTTACTCGTGCCTGCGTTCTGGTGGATGGATATATGCTATATGCAACTGCGAAGGTAAGATATGTTTTCCCTTCAGGGCGCATCAGGCGGCGGGAGGGGTGATGTACCCAGGACCCGATGTAGTATCGGTGAATAGTGATGAGTGTATCGGCTGTGGCACGTGCGTCGAGCGCTGCCACTTCGGTGCCAATAAATTAGTTAATGGGATTTGCCAGGTAGACTTAACCAAGTGCTACGGCTGCGGCGTGTGTATCCCAACGTGCAACGGCCAAGCAAGAAAAATGGTGGAACGAGCCGGCTATCGGCCCCTTTACTATCCTTTAGAGCTTGTCAGCAAGGCAGCAGCCTAGTATTTAACAGACTTCCCGTACTTCTCCCTGAGCTCTATCTTCATCACCTTGCCCATCGCATTGCGCGGTAGAGCGTCCATGAAGTCCACCGACTTGGGCTTTTTATAGCTGGCCAGATGCTTCTTGCAGAAGTCTATCACCTCTTTTTCGGTAAGTACTTCTCCTGGCTTGGGGACGACTATGGCCTTAACAGATTCGCCCCAATCTTTATCGTGGACTCCGATGACAGCGGCTTCCATGATTTTAGGGTGGCTGGCAAGAGCGGTTTCGACCTCAGCAGGATAAATATTCTCCCCGCCGCTGATTATCATATCCTTCACGCGGTCAACTATATATATGTATCCCTCTTTGTCCATCCTGACTAGGTCGCCTCCGTGAAACCACCCACCCCTCATCGCCTCTTTCGTTGCCTCAGGGTTCTTATAGTACTCCTTCATTACCGTGGCCCCACGATAAACCGCTTCGCCTACCTGCCCTACAGGAACGTCATTATCGCTGGCATCAACCACCCGTATTTCGTTGAAAGGAAGGATTTTGCCAACTGAAGTCTCCCTCCCTTCAGATTCGCTGGGCAGGAGACCTGAAATCAATGCACTCATCTCAGTCTGCCCGAACATATCAAAGATTTTGACGTTGGGGAAGTATTTCTTAATCTGCCTCCTGGTCTCCACTGGCAAAATTGCTCCAGAAGAACCCCATACTTTTAGAGAGCGGGTATCATATTTATCGAGATCAGGCACTATCAAGACGAAATTCGTCATGGCAGGCACGAGAACCAGGGCACTGATTTTTTCCTTCTCGATCGTCTGCATAATATAAACGGGGTCGAATACTTCAGTGGGCAATACTACCGTGGCGCCCAAGAAGAACATGAACTGGCAAAAACCGAAGGATGCTAAATGGAATATCGGAGGTGCGCCAAAGGCTCTGAAATGCCAAAGGTCGGTCATATCCGGTTCCGATAACACAAATGCGGTGCCCAGCATCCAGAGCACCATCTCGTTCTTATGGGTTATCACAGCCCCTTTGGGTCTGCCGGTGGTTCCGGCAGTGTACATGATGAATAGCGGATCGTCCTCATCTACCAGAATCAGTGGCTCTTTGTCAGGATACTTGTCAATCCAGCTTTCGAAGTGCAACATACCCTTCGTAGGTTTGTCGCTGATTGAAATGTAGTCCTTAACCTGAGGGAGATCTTTCTTAATGCCTGTGGCAATGTCTATGAAAGCCTCGCTCATGATCAAAGCCTTGGCATCGGACTGGTTTATGATGTACGTCATCTCCTCAGGGTGCAGGCGGAAGTTGATTGGTACGGCGACGCCCCCTATCTTGGCCAGTGCAAAGTAAGTCTCCATGAACTGATTGCAGTTGAACGCCAGTATTGATACCTTATCATCCTTCTTGATGCCCAGATCCATCAGGGCATGAGCCAGGCGATTAATGCGGGCATTCAACTGCTTATAGGTTAGGCGCGTTTCACCGTGGACAAGAGCCTCCTTGTCGGGGAATTTGCGGGCGTTGCGCGACATCATCTCGCCCAGAAGAAGTCGTCTTCCCAGTGCTTCCTGAATTGCTTGTTTACCCCTCATGGTTCTCCTCCTTCGCATGCTGTTTGCTCAAATCATCGACAAAGTTGTATTATGTGTCGGGGAAAAAATCTTACATCAAATTTCCATTTAATGCAATAATGCTGCAACTGAGGATACCATGAATATAAAGAAACTGGTGTCAAAGAACAGAAGCTATCGGCGCTTCCATGAAGATGTCCCCATAGAATATGAAACACTGAGAGAGCTTGTCGACCTCGCCAGATTGTCTGCGTCCGCAGCCAACCTGCAACCGCTCAGATATATTCTTTCGTGTGACCATCAGAAGAATGCCCTTATATTCTCAAACATAGCCTGGGCTATGTACTTAAAGGACTGGCCCGGGCCCAGCGAGGGTGAAAGACCATCCGCTTATATTATTATACTCGAGGACACACAAATCAGTTATCCTCTGCGTTGTGATCACGGCATAGCTGTCCAGAGCATACTCCTGGGTGCAACCGAGAAGGGTCTCGGCGGTTGCATTATCGGTGCAATCAAAAAGCGGGAGTTGCGCGACGCTCTGAAAATACCCGCAAGATATGAAATCCTTCTAGTGCTGGCACTGGGAAAACCAAGGGAAAAAGTAGTGCTCGAGACCGTCGGCCCCGATGGGGACATCAAATATTGGCGTGACAGTAACGGAATTCATCACGTTCCTAAACGCTCTTTGGACGATATAATTATCGGGTGATTTCCTGTGATGGCCAATAACTATTCGCTTCCAGGATAGATTACTGCCAGAATCTTGGCCTTGCTCCCCCCGGCGCATCTGACATAATGGGGTTTGCTCGAATCGTAATAAATAGCATCGCCCGGAGTAAGGGACTCGGTTCGGTCTCCAATTCGTGCAACTATTTGTCCCTCCAGAACAAAGAGGAACTCCTGTCCATCATGTGTGGAAGTCTCTACGACCTCGCAGGGTACAAGTGTTACTACGAACGGCTCCATCCTGCGATTAGCCTTCTCCGGGGCTAGAGACTCGTAAAAGTAGCCATATTTCTCGCTTCCTGTTTTGATCTTCCGAGATACAGGTTGACGTTGGTCTGCACGCACAACGGTTACAGGTTTATCTACCCCGGGAGAAATGAAGTAGCTCATCCTGGTATCCAGAGCTTTCCCGAGCTTTACCAGTTCTCCAAGAGGAGGGGTCATTTTATTTGCTTCTATGTTTTTCAGAATTTCTATATCCGTCCCCGTTCTCGTACTGAGTTCCTTAATTGTGATATTTTGTGCTTCGCGAGCTTTCCTGATTCTGTCACCCAGAGATTCTCTTTCACGCAAGCCAGTTTTAGTACGCTCCGCGTGAACTGGGTGTGTAATGAAATCCTCAGAACCGCCATTTGTGCGTTTGCGCTTTCCTTTCTTTTCTTCCATTTCGTGTACCCCTTCCTACATTCCTCTTCCCGCGACCCCGATGTTTCTAGCGATTACGATTCGCAAAATCTCCGAAGTACCTTCACCGATCTCGAGAAGTCTCTGATCCCGATAGAACCGCTCGATTTTGAAGTCCTTCATCAAGCCATAGCCTCCGTGCAGTTGTACCGCCTGATGAACGCACCTGTGCATGGCTTCAGAACAGTAAAGCTTTGCCATGGCTGCTTCCGTACTAAAGGGGCGATTTTTCTCCAGGAGCCAGCAAGCCTTATACAGTAAATTTCGCGCCGCTTCAATATCTAGAGCCATATCTGCCAGCTTAAACGCATTTGTCTGAAATGAGCTCACTGGCCGGCCAAATTGAATTCGTGAATTGGCATACTGCAGTGCCAGTTCGTAAGCACCCTGGCAGCCACCTAGCCCCACTGCGGCAATGCTCAACCGCCCCCTATCAAGTGTAGCGAGCATCTGGTGTAGACCGTCCCCTCTCTTCCCTAGAAGGTTCTCTTCCGGCACCCTACAATCATCAAAGAAGAGTTCACCAGTGTTGGACGCCCGCCACATCATCTTTCTCTTCATTTCTTTGGCAGTGAAACCATCGGTGCCAGCTGGCACGAGGATGCAACTCAATTCCGGTTTTCCATCGGAGCGGCGCCCCGTAACAGCCTGGACAATAACGACGCCCGTCAGCGAACAAGCCGAGTTAGTGATGAAGATTTTTTTACCATTTATAATCCAATTCTTGCTCTCCATTTTAGCTGATGTCTTGGAATTCCCCGCATCAGAGCCAGCTTCAGGTTCCGTTAGGCCGAATGCGGCAAGCATTTTACCAGAACATAGCCTGGGAAGCCACTCGGCTTTTTGCTTATCGCTGCCAAATTGATAGATTGGCCCGACGCCTAAAGAATTCGCAGCAGCGATGGTGGCAGCTTGAGAGCCATCCACCCGTGCCAGTTCCTCCACTGCAATGATGTAGGATATATAGCCCATGCCTGCCCCGCCATACTTTTCGGGAACGCAACAGCCGAGAAGGCCTATCTCGGCCATCTTCTGTGTGAGTTCTACCGAGAATTGTTCCTTTTCGTCCAATTCCTGCGCTATAGGAACGATCTCCCTTTCGGCAAAATCTCGCACAGCTTGGCGTGTGAGGCTCTGCTCCTCTGTTAGGTCGAAATCCAGCGCCATGTATTTCTCGCCTCCACATGGAGAATATATATCGCCGGGCCTGTACAGTCAACTCCTTCAAAAAATACTGCAATTCTAGTGCCAACATGTCTCATAAACAAGTGCTTATTGAATATGAAAGCTGTCGTTGTCAAGGGAAAATGTCAGGGTTAACTGTTCAGCGATTTTGTCAGTACGTCACCAGAATACCATCATAGACAATCCCATCATCACAGGTTGTGGTGGGAACAAGCATTGCTTGCTCAT